>ULVP01012668.1_pt1 | contig 19085 bp, 24 predicted proteins | sample 1959551 | NCBI WGS metagenome assembly ULVP01 (sample SAMEA4835789, study PRJEB28245) | human gut metagenome | biome: gut microbiome; material: fecal sample | place: Denmark | collected 2008 | reverse complement strand
GCTACCGCTTCATCTCCAAAGCAGATTGCTTTACGGTACATCATTAATTGTTCCATCGAAGAAAACGCTACACCGTCCACCGTAAAAGGTGACAGATACCAATTGCTCAAATAGCCATTATCTTCATCGGGATTATGAAAGCAAATAACATCCATTACACTTCACCGACTTTTTGCACCGCCAAATCAAGTTCCAAGTCGTGCAAACCATAGTATGCCTTTTTTATGAAATCAAGCGGCACTTTTTTAAGTACCTCGGAACTTGGAATATCGTAATACCATTGATAGTAAGCATAAAACTCTCCAATCCAGTCAGGCATAAAGCCATCAAGAGCTTTGCCGGGCTTCAAGGAATACTTTTCGGTTTCGGTAAAGTATTCCCACAATTCTTTGGCATCCATTGTGTTGACATAGGCTTTTGCCTCGTCAATACTTTTTCTTGTTTTGCTTGCCATATAGGTCTTGATAAAATCCTCAGTATCTTTATCAGGATAAGTTTGAGCAACAAAATCAAAGAGCTTACCCTGATTTTCCACTACATCATTCAAATAATCCTGTGAATAGGCTTTCATAATCATCACTCCTCAAACAGTGTACTGAACACCTTTGTTACAAGATTGGCGTCGGAATCAACAAGTTCACGCATTTTCTGCCTTGCGGTAATGTCTCGCTGATTGTACTTTTCGTTAAACTCTGTGTACTCAACAGTTTGCAAGCTGTTTGCCACTTCGTGAAGTTTGGAATAAGCAAGCTCGGACTTTATACAATACTGAATACCTAAGCCACCAAGTGACAGCAATTCCTCAAGAATATCCATATCAATATTGTCTCTTACAAATTCCTTTGCGATATAGAAATATGAGGCGTTTGCTCTCCAACCTTTGATAACATCGTACTTGTCGGTATCTACACCGTATTTTGCGATAAATTTCTTTGCAAGCATACGATAACGCTTTGAGTCGGCTGCGTCTCTGTGCTTCATCAGTTCTGCAAGCCACGCAAGAACACCTTTTTCTTGAAAATCTAAAATTTCAAGTCCTTCTGTATCAAGTTCATATTGATGAACATAGCCGTTTGTTTCATTTGGTCGGCAAACTGCCCATTCTTTTGCAAGGTCTATGCTTTCGGTAAGATAAAATCCTCGTCCGTAGTCGTGTTTTTCCTCGCCCTTACCGAATGTAGGCACTACAGTTTTGTCCGGAGTACCGTGATATAAAGTTATTTTTTTCATTTTCTCTTTTCCTCCTAAACAAACATCTTTTCGAGCATAGATTTCTTGATATTTTGAAGCTTTTCTAACTCACGCTGATGAAGGGTGATAAGGTTGTCAAGATTGGAAAAATAAGTGCCTATTTTCTCTTGCTCATTAAATGATGGTATCGCAACATCAAGATTCATCATTATATCGGCATTTAATTTTGCTCTACCTCCACCTACTAAAACTGATTCAATATCAGCAAGACTCATAGCATAAGAAAGAAATTTGTTGTTGGCTATTTTTTCCTTACCTTGAAGCACATGTGCATGATTATTAACCCAAATACGGCCATTTACGTAATTAACAGGATAATTTTTTAAATCACTTGCACCATCTTCAGCCACTAGAATATATTCACCATCATGTGTATAACCTTCTACATAATCTTGAATTCCATTTGCACCATAATATGGTGTGCTGCCTGGGATTCTTAAATTTGCAGCAACTGGAACTCTTAAATTATCAAATCTATCCGCAATTTCAGAAACCTTACGCTGTTCCCAAGTTATATCTTTATGGAAGAAGATATATCTTACATAGTGATATTATCAACCTGATTGGGTATAATAAGCAAAGGTAACATATTCTATTGGAGATGATAATTTGAAACGATTTAATGAAGGAGATGTTGTTTACTTTATTTCCTCTTCTGTCTTTATCAAGAAAGCTACTGTTATTCGTAATGCTGGTGGATTCTGTACGATACGATTTTCAGATGGTAATTGTGGTACTTCTGGAACACGTGTTCGTGAAAGCAAATTGTATCGTACAGAAGAAGAGGCAAAGAAGGTTGTTGAACAACATCAAAATACAAACAAGTGGAGATGAAGTGTTTTCGCTTTACTTTGGATTGGCGAATACAATACCTCCCATTCTTGATCTGTAGTAATCAAGAGTATAGGTATTGGTTTGCCAGTCTTTTTTTGCATCTTCAAACGTATTTGTAATACCATCATAATTGCCATCTTGAATTGTGATGTTGTTATCATCTACTTTTAATACTATACCAACATGGTTTTTACCAATACCAGAAAATATGGCTCCTGCTTTGGGGGTAGTGGATCTTTCAAATTTATCTGGATGTGCTTTTATAAGTTGGTCTACACAATCCCATCCATTTCCAGTAAATCCAGGATCATATCCATATAGCTCATAGAATCTTCCCCAAGCAAACCATGTACATTGGCCATATAAACCTGTTTTAGCATATGGATTCTTTGTAATCCATGCTTCCATGTTATTGAAATTTGGATTAGTTCCACCTCTAAATGTAATTCCAACATAACGCATGACATGATCTACATAAGATGGATCTCCATATCCTGATACATTCAATTCTTGCTTTTTCATATCTGAAAATTGTTGTGCATTGTATTTGGAATAACCACCAAAATTAGAAATTGCCCAATCAATATATCCAGATCCATAGTTGTATCCTTGCAAAGCTAGATAGATGTGTTCTGTATCGGATGGATCTTTTACATTTGCCTTTTTAACACAATCCGAAAAGGTATGGGTTCCAACATCTATGGAATACTCCGGTTCTGTAATACCATTAGGAATCCTAGGATATTTCGTATTGTATTCTGATTCACTAGCTTGCATAGGATCGCTTCCTTTGCCACCAGATTCTTGCATCATAATCGCTTGAAGTAAAGATACATAATCTTCTATATCGTATTCTATTGCGTATTTACGAATGGTGCCTTCATATGCAATGACTTCTTCACTTAAAGAAACAATTTCACTATTAGATCCACCATCTTGAGCTAATACGCTAAATGTGCCAATAAATAAAGTAATCACAATCAATAAAATAAATCCCGTTCCAAAAGAAAAGAGTGTATTCAATGTAGATACACTCTTCTTAACAATATGAAATGATTTCTTTATAGCGTGTGTTGTATTTTGGACAATAGGCTTGGAAACAAATTGTTCTGTAGATTTTTTCATCTTTGAAGCATTCACTTTATTCACAATATGCTTCTTTGACTTGGATATATATGAAATTCTCTGCGGATGAATATCATGATTTGATTCAATAATCGGCTTCTTATTAGCTGATTTGATCTTATATTCATGATGCTTTTGTTTAATAAACTTTGCAGCACGGTGTTTAGATTCAATTACAGTTTGTTTTGCTGCAACACTTACTTTATTTGCAGCCTGTACCTGTGGATTGGATTTAACAGAAGCCTCTTCTTTTTTATCAACTTTCCTACTATGCTTATTGATTGTCTGTTGCTTAATAAAATGCTGAATATTTCCCTTTGTATCTTTTGTTTTGATAGCTTGCATTTTTTGCTTTGTCTTAATATCTCTCAAATTCATCAACTCCTTTGTATGTAAAAAAGCAGGACTGTATAACTTACAATCCTGCATATAACTAATCTAATGAAACAAATTCAGTTTCAACTGATGAAGAGATTCCGTTTACCCATTGATTTAAGAAAAAATCATTTTTCTTTGGAAATTCATCTATTAATTTGTGTCCTCGCTTGATTTCTATTTCTTCAGAAAAAGCTGTATTATCTTTTTCAAAGTAGATATCCTTAGTTTCTAAATGAAATATAATTGCTCTTGTTATCAACATTTCATAGATTTCATTAGAAATTTTCACTTTTTGAAGCTCATTTACTAAAGTGATTTTCTTCACTATTTCATTAACTGGAGTATCGATTTGGTTTGTATCCTCAAAAAAAGAGTGAATGTCATTTGCATTTACTTCTTTAAATGTCCATAAAGCTATATCATCTACTGAATCAAAGTATTGAATAGATTTTTGCTCATTTCGTAGTTCGAATGTTTTATCATCAATATAGATTCCTACAATTCCTGTTACACCGTTTGTATACTCAAATGAATCACAACGATACTTCTTGAAGCACTTACCAATTAATGGATTAAAATCGGATTCGTTCAATCTAAAATCCTGTATTTGGACATTCTTATCCGTTCCTTTTATTGCATTCTTTTCCTTAGAAATTTTGATTTTTGAATTATTCATTATATCCAACTCCCATCAAAGTATTTCTTAAACAAATTTTATCATATTGAATCAGTTAATTGAAATAATAAGAAATACGCTGATGTATAGGTCTATATAGATCCGAGTTATAAAATTTAGGAAACTTATTCACAACAAATATAATAAAAAGTTCCCTGAAATATATTAGTTCATTAGAAGCTTTCGATCCCCAGGCTTCGTTGTATTGAGATCGTACAATAATCCTTTTGGCATCTTATTCACAAAAGGAACAATGGAACCTCCATACTTGATTAATCCAGATCCAGTTGGTGCATTTGTAATGTATCCCATCTGTTCTTCTGAAATATTTAAAAGTCTAGCTAAATCTTCTCTATCGTTGGCAGATTGATTCAACATGACAATAAATTCAGAGTTTGACAACATGCTTGTACCTTGCTGAGAAGAGAGAAGATATTTAACATTTTGTGTAATACCCGTTGGATAGGCATCTCTTTTACGGAATTGTCTCCATGCAGATGCAAAGAAGGTTGCACTTTCTTCATTTTCAAAGATAACATGAATCTCATCAATGAAGACATGTGTACGTTTTCCTTTTCTCCAATTTTCATTGACACGGTTAATAATCGCATCCGTAATCACGAGTAATCCCATTGTCTTTAATTGTTTGCCTAAATTAAAGATGTTGAAAGATAGGATTCTAGATTTGATATCTACATTGGTTTCATGAGCAAAAATGTTCAAGGATCCATTTGTAAATAATTCAAGCTTAATAGCTAATGATTTAGCTTCAGGTTCACTTTGTTCTAGTAGTTTGCTATAAAGATGCTTTAATGTTGGAATATAGTTATTTTTCATGCTCTCCTGATAAACCAAAGATACACAACGATCGATAATAGAACGATCAATAGGAGATATACCACCATGATTTGTATCTAACTGTTCAAATAAAGACATGATAAATTGAGATTTATCTGCAATTGCATTTCCACTATCTCCATACCCTTCTGACATATCCATGGCATTAATATAATCTTTACTGTTCGTTCCAATACGAATGATTTGTCCTTTCATCGCTTTAATGATTGGATCATATTCACCTTCTGGATCCGCAATAATAATATCGTCATTTGTAGACAGAATTAAGAATTCAATTTCTTCTTTTGTAAGAAAAGATTTACCTGATCCAGGAATACCTAATACAAAAGAGTTTGGATTTTGTAATAAAGATTTGTTACAAAGAATTGGATTGTTAGTAATGGCATTCTGTCCATACCAAATACCACCTTTCTGCATAATTTCATGGGCTCTAAAGGGAATAAATACAGCAGCACTTTCTGTAAGCAGGGTACGAGTGATATTGAGTTTGTTGACACCAATAGGAAGGGCTGTTTGTAGACCGTCCAATTGTCTTTTTGAAAAGTAGAGTGTTTCTAATTCACAAACATATTTTCGAGCTACTGCTTTTAATGTTTCACTATCTTTATCCAGTTCTTCTAATGAATCGGCAAGATGAACAACCGTAATATTACATAGCATCATTCTTTGATCTCGTACAATTAAATCGTCTAAGAATTCCTTACATTCCTTACGTTGTAGCTCCATGTCATAAGGGATGATAGCAGAGAAGTTATTATTCCGATTTTGCTTCATTTGCCAATCGGTAATATTCTTTTCTACACCTAAAAACTTATTTTCTACTTCTCTAACTGCTTCATCAGTAGGAATTGTAATAATGTCCATGGAATACATGAGATTCTTGTTTAAATCACAAAGTTCGGATACAAATTCATCCTTTAAAAAGCCAGGATAATTGCTTAAATAAAGAACTCTTCCATATTTACTATCAAATTCAAAATATTTGTTGTGGTATTTACTCATTCTAGGCGTAATCAAATCCTTAAAAGAATGACCTTTCTTAGCCAAATCATTCATGTCGAGAGAAAACTCTTCCGTTTCACTACGATAAAAATCATGAAGCATTTTTAATCGTTCTTCCGCATTTAATTCAATACAAGAAGAGCCAAGACGAGCAAATAGGGTAGAGAATTCAGTGGTGATTCTAGAAAAGGTGAATCTTGCTTCTTCTATACTGTTTTTAAAAATCGTTACCGTAATGTATTTCTCTTGAACAATATCATCACTTTCGGATAGCTTATCTAGAAGCATATTATTGTATTCTTCGCGATATGGATCTAAGTTATCTTGTTTTAATGGTATCAAGATGTCCTCTTTAAACCTCTTGATATCCACTTTTCGATTGTTGATAGTTATCTTTGTCATAACAGAAGAATCAAAAGAATTTAGTAAATCACTATAGCTTAAAAAGAGATTGTTTTTATCTTCTCCAGAAGCAATCTTATAGTTGATATCTAAGAACCTGTAACTCTTTGTATATTTATTACCGGATTTAAAAATACCATCCTTATAGATTGTATCTACCGGGATGGTATCCTGAACAGTTCTAGGCACTCTTGTTTTTTCTTTGTTGAGTTTTTTCAATCTTTCGTAGCTTTTTATCATGTACAATCGACTCCTTTCTTGATTGATTAATGAATGGTTCAAGTATTTCATAATAAAGATTAAATGGCACATTAATCAAATTCCTTGTAGACAAAGCAAAAGAAGATATTGCCATCTTCACAATATCTTCTGTATACATACCTTGAAATTTGATAAATCCAAATGCTGCAAAGGGTGCAGCACCAAGCATACATAGCCAACTAGTAACTTCTGTACCAAGTCTTTCTTTGAATAAAAAATACAAACCACACGCAATAGCACATGCTAGTATCGAAAAGATAGTTTGACGTAAAGATAGGCCAAGAAGTATGCTTTCGGTATAATCCCGTATTTCCTTATTGATTTTAATTTCAAAATTAGATTTCATCAGTTTCTCCATCATCAAATGGAACAGATGTCGCAAATAATATGTTTTCTACCGGTATCACAATTTTTCCATTATTACTATGAACAACTACCTTATCCTCTTCATGTTCAATCTTATACATAATCTTTTGATTCATAGGTAAATTCAATGGTTCTTGAATTTGAATCGTATCTCCGGTTTTTAAAATAATTTGATTTAATATAGTTTCTTTCATATAAGTTCCTTTTTTCTATTTGGGTATAAAAAAAGCAGGCCTACTAATCCTGCAATTTAATAACATAACTAACAAATAACAATATTTTTTATTTTCTTATTCGGCTTAACTAAATGCTTACATATTTCCGTCCACAATTTTTCTGTAGGCCAGTTTTCATGGCAAACAGTCATGTCAAAAAACATATATGGAATATGCGAATTTGTGAAACCATAGAAGTACATTGTATATTCATCTCTATAACCTAACCATTCATCATTATCTTTTCTGTTTATATATGGTTGAAAATCCATTGCATTACAAAAAGGTTTTAATTTACTCATCAAATCCTCTTTAATTTGAGATCCATATGAAAAAGTACACTTTTCTTCACATTCTTCAGGGATAAGAGCTGGTACAAAGCCATTTTTTCCATGACTTATTTTAACTGCTGGTGAAATAAGATCTATTTTAGAATCTTTACTCACATAAACAGTTGTTTGCATTTCAAACTTAGCTCTAGGATCTAAAGAATAAGTAAATGATTGTACTGAAAATTCATGTTCAGGTAGATTTATTTGAATATAAGTGTTACCACTATGTCTATGTTGTACAAAAATAATTTTTGAGAAATAAATTTCTTTTTCCTGCATTATAATCACCTTAAATTTATCAAACAACAATTCTTCTTTAAATGCAACAAATATCTACAATCCCATCATCTCCTTTACGATTCGATCTGACATCTTGATTGTTCCTACAAGAACCAACATGTTGAATATTAATTCTCCAATGTAGCTCCATACCATAGATACACTAGATGCTGTTGAATCTACAACCGGTGGGCTAGATGCAAAGGTAGAGAAGATAATACATGCCAGGACGATGATGGCTCCTTCTAAACATACTCCAGCATAGCTTTTAATAAATGTAAAAGCGATATTTTGCGTGCTTTCTCCTGCAGCTGCCGCAAGTGGAATTGGAGATATAGCTGTATACATGTACAGTTTAAAGAATCTTCCATATACTGTTAAAATCATCACAAACGATAGTATTGTAATGAATATAGATCCTAAAAGAGTAACTGCCCACAAAGGAATAGATTCCAAAAATCCTGTATTACTTACTGCATCTACAATTTCTTGTGGAATCACTGTTTCGTTAGATACTCCAAGTCCAACAGTTTCTGTAATCGATTGGATAATTCCTTGTACGATTTCAAATATTTTTGTCATTAGTTCCATTCCATAAAGCACTAAAGTTCTTGCAATGATAAATCTTAGAAATAGTTTGAAGGCTTGTTCAGGCCGTTTAACATCCTGCCAGCTTGTACAGGTTCGTATTAATCCCCATACAAAGAAAAGTATAAGAAGGGCAAGTCCAATTGCTTGTAAGCCTTCATGTACTTTGACAATGATTTTCCATATATCACCACCTTTAAATGACTCTGGTGATTCAGTAAGCAACAACCATATTTCAGCAAGTTTAGAATTCCAAGTATTAATTGCACTTGTTAGGTTATCGATGATTCCATCCATACATTAACCTACAATAATGTTTAAAATTTCTTTCGCAAACGTAATAATAATTCCACCAGCAACAGTCATAAATCCATTTGCTCTTTGGCTTGGATCATGGCTCTTTAAAGATAAACCGACCTGTACAATTCCAAAGCCTAATAGAATCATTCCAATTGCTCGAATGAGTCCAAACATAAAATCACTGAAGTTATTGACTACAGTGACTGGATCATTAGCTGCATAGATAGGTGTTGTAAGGTTTGTTGCTAGTATCAATGCCATGTAGGCAAAGAGTAATACTTTTCTAATTGTTTTTACTTTCTTCATTTTCTTTGATCTCCTTTACATATTTTTCTGCTTCTTCTTGATCTAACAATTCATATTCATTATCTGAAAGAAGAATATTTTGCCAGTCATCAATGAAATGATGTGCTTGTCCATGAATATAAGGTTCTCGTCCTCCATCCAATGTTTGTTTAATATTTGGATGTTTTAACAAATCATACTTTTGATCTTTGATTGGTCTTTCACCCTTAATAAAAAGAAGTCCGTAATTGTTATCCAATAAACGAACTTCATCCGCTGTTAATAATTCTCTTCCTGTCTGTTGATAGTTGGTTGAATAATTACCGCTTCTTCCTGAAGATTTACCAAAGGTATTGGTATCTAAAGTTTCTTTTCCTAATAATTCACTAATATATTTATGTGTACTTTGTTCATTGCCACCAAGATAATAGGTTTCATCACAGTTACCCACAATGGATTCCCAACTATCTTTATATAAGGCTTTGATCTGAGCCAAGTTTTGTAGAATAATCGATACGAAGATTTGTCTTGAACGCATGGTGGATAGTAACTTATCAAATTCATCTGGTAGGGCAACATTGGCAAATTCATCCATTAAGAAGTGTACGGGTATTGGTAGTTCTCCACCATGTACATAATCTGCTTGGTAATAAAGTATTTGAAATAATTGTGTATACAACATACCTACAATGAAATTAAAGGTGGAATCATTATCAGGAATAATCGCAAACAAGGCTGTCTTTCTTTCTCCAATTTGTTCAAGTTCCATCTCGTCAAACTTAGTAAGTGATGCTAGTTCTTCCAAGTTAAAAGCAGCAAGTCGTACACCAACTGAAATCAAAATCGATTTTGCGGTTTTACCTGCTGCCTGTTTATATATTTTGTATTGTTTTAAAGCTAATGAATTTGAATCTATCATTTCCAGTCTTTTAAACAATTCATCCAAAGGACTTTCATAATCTTCTTCATCCTCTTTGACTTCTGCATAATTGAGCATCTCCATAACCATAGTAAAGTTCTGCTCATCTTCTGGAGCATAATGGTATAGATACAACATCAGAGCTTCCAATAGTGCTGTTTCACTCTTTTCCCAGAAGGGATCATTTGTCGAAGAACCTTTGGGTGTCGTATTACGAATCAGATTCGTGATTAATTTAAGAACATCTTTATCACTTTGAATATAGTGAAATGGATTATAGCCAAGTGATTTTGACATATCGATTAAATCAATGACCTTTACTTCATATCCATTTTCTTCCAATAGATATCCAACGCTACGAATAATTTCACCTTTTGGATCCAGTACGACAAAGCTTGTATTACACTGCATGATATTTGGCTTGGCATAAAATCTTGTTTTGCCAGCACCAGAACCACCAATAACCAGTGTATTTAAGTTTCTACGATGTTTCCTGCCATTTAAGCCCATTCTTACATTTTGAGAAAAGACTTTATTCAACAAGTAATTCTTATCGGCATATTTCTTACATACCCGAAAAGGATTAGCCCATCTAGCGGATCCATATTCTTCATTCCTTCGATAGTTTTTGGATGATGATAAATAGATACCAACTGTAATTCCATATGTTAGTAAACATAGTCCTATTGATTTTAAAGTGTTATTTGTCCATTGGATTTGAAATGGATGGGATATGGCTTCATTTAAATTGGGTAGGGCATATAGTAAACCTTTATCCATGTATGGAGCAATTAATAACCCAAACCAAATTACAGGAACGATTAACAGTATTAGAAATACAATTTCATCTTTTCTTTTATCAATACATATCACCTACCTCTGTTTAAGCTCATTGATTTATCAGAATCAGCATCACATACTTTGACAATCAATGAATCTAGAAAATCATAGTTCTTTTGAGCTAGTCTTTGTTTATCTCTAAGATCTGCAAGAGCACGCACAATAATTCTTCTTTCTGTATCATCAACTTGGAGTTCAATCATTTCATCATTTTGTTTCTTAAACCAGTTACGCATATATGTTATCTCACTTTCTTTTTTGATTTTTTTCTTACTGGATATTTTGGTGCAGAAGATTTTAATTGTTGCTGCTTAATATCTTTTAATTCCTGACGGACAGAAGGTCTATCCATAGTAGCTGTTGATTTTTTTCTTTCGACGGTTTTCTTCTTGTTTTCTTTCCTCAATGTTTTTGAAGATGGCTCGAACGGAGTACCGTCCTTGCTTGTCCGAGCCTTGTCGGGGTTTGTTTTCTCATCCATTAATTTGGATAATAATGCATCATGCGCCTCATCACTCATTGGCTTTATATCCTTTTGTGATAAGACAGATTCACGAATGGCTTTTGTATCAATGGTTGCCAAATCAAATTTATCTACCATTCTAGATATCTTGGAAGCATCTTCTGCTTTGACCATGATATCTACAATTCCATCTGTATTGTTCTTTTCTTTTAATACAGAATAGAGGACGCCATAGTGTTTTGCTTCTATACAGAATTTTTCTAAATCCTTATGATGAATCGCAAAAACTTTTAATTCTTTTCCGGACTTTAATAAATTATCTAGGTTTGTTTTGCCTTTGATTTTCTTATTATCAGTAATGATGGCATACAAGGTAACAGCTAAAGATTTTGCAGCTGTTCCACCAGCCTTTAATCCGATTTCAGCAGCTACCTGAATACCTTCCAGTGTCATTTTCATCATCTGATCCGCCGTATCGGCACTGTTCATAAATTCAAGCTCCTTTCGTATTCTTTTTGTGTTTGCATACGCTCTGTTTCTAATGCGTTTACCATTTTTAGTTTTTCTTCAATATCAGGTACTCTCTTTTCTATATCTTCGCATATTTTGATTTCCTTTTTCCCATGTGCAATTTTAGAAGTGAGTGTATCTCGATCTTGCTCTAATTGTTGTTTTAAATCATGATTACGACATCTTTTAATCTTGTTGTAAATGGATCTTCTTTGATTCATCCAGTTTTCTATTTGATTGTTTAATTCCAATTTAAAAGCAAGCACATCTTCCACTGTTTCAAGATTATGCTTGCCAATGAATGTATTTTCATCTGTAATTTTGTCCATATAAATCAAATCCTTTCTAAGCGCTGGACTTGGATATTTTTGTGGTGTGCCTTTTGGCTTTAAGATACCTAATTCAAAACAATATCGAATATACATCGCTTTGATTCCTTTTAATTTTCTATGATTGCCTTGATATTCTTTACAGGGTATAACATCTGGAACAGATGACTGCATAGGGAATAAGAAGTTACTGTTGATACGTTCCATCAGATGTTCTTCATCATACCGATTATCGCGAGTTAATTTATAAAAGCGGAATGTACGCTTGGATTGAGGATGTTTTAAAGTCCAATGCTTTCCACTCAGATTTACAACATACCCAATTTCTTCAAGTGCAGCTTTAAACTGTTCTGGAGTTCTTGCATATAATAAAACAGAATCCACATCATAACGAATCAGTTTTCGCAAATAAATAGAATCATTTTTTTCTGCTTGCCATTCTCCATAATTCATTGCTTTTGCTTCCGGCTTTGTGATTGTAGTTAAACCATGTTCTTTACAGATGGCATCATTGATTTCTCGGAAGTGATCAATATCTACTTTCTTATTGTCATACTTTTTACCATCTACCCAAGAAACGGAATTAATGACAAAATGATTATGCAAATGTTCCTTGTCTAAATGAGTAGAAACAACAACTTCAAATCGGTTTCCCCACATCTGTTTAGCAAGTTGTACACCAAGTTTATGACATTCATCAGGTGTAAGTTCTCCTGGTTTAAAAGATTGCACCGCATGAAATGCAAGTCTTCCATCCATTTTGTTGTAGGAAAGCTTTGTATTTATCATTTGTGATAATGCGGTTTTAGGATCACAATTGATTCCGGTAATGTATTCTTGTTCGTTGGTCTTATAGCCTTGTGTTGTATAGGTTAATACTTCCTTTAAGCCATCACTCATTTCTTCTTTTGTCTTATCCGGATTTTTAATGTAGTTAAGTACACGATTCAAATCATCTTTTACTGCCCATATTTTGGTAATTGCCATAACTCCTCCAAATTAGTAGGTTGTCGAATTAAAATCATAATCTGATTGATTTGGTCTTGTAGTAATTCAAAGTCTTCCTGATATTTTTGAATGCTAGAATGGTTGATTGATATTTGATAGATATCATTCGAGATATTTCTAAGCAGCAAAATTGTATCAATCAATTCTTCACTAGGGGAAGCGCGTGGAACTAGACCATTAATAATCATTCTTAGATATGATTCACGAGATAACTTAGATTGTCTTACAAGATGATTTAAGTGCTTTAATTCTTCTTCGGTCATCTTGATTTCAATTCTTTTATTCCTTCTTCTCATATTCTTTACAGGTTGCTCCTTGAATGAATAAAAGAGATGTGATGCCAAAAATCATTCCACTAACAAAGGTTAATAAGTTTAGTAATAAATCCATATCCATTTTTGATATTCCTCCTGGTATTGGGTCTTAGGGATAATCCCTAAATATATGTCTTTGGTCGGTCAAAGACGTTGCTTGCTACAAATGTAGACAACTATTTGGCTACATCCTTCTTTTTAGATGGAATAAGATCTGATAATTCAGATTCCATCTTTTCTAATACTTCCTTCTTTTGATTTAAGAGTTTTAAAGTAGAAGTAAGTGTTAAATTTTCTTCATTTAATTGTGCAAGCTTTTCATCGTTTTTAGCTTTTCGATCCTCATAATATTTGATTTTCTTTAAGATATCTTCGTACTTTATCATTTTGAAAATCTCCTAATGTAAGATTTGCGAATACTGCTGTTTATGAATTCGCTTTTGATAATCATCAGCTTTTTCTAAGACACGTTCTTCTTTTGAATAATGATAAATAGTATCTGATAGCTTTAGATCTTCATCCACAATCGTATTATTTACATAATGTAATGTATTTTTAACGTGTTCTTGATTTAGATTTGGTGAATCACTTAAAACCAAAACTTCATCTGTAGAAGATGGGATAATGTATAAATCACGGTCCAACTTAGAGGCTATTTCATTTAATAGATTTGGATAAAACATAGATGCAGCACCATCCGTATTATGTTCATTGGATACGATAATAAGTTGTTTATCTTTTTCGCGATAGGCCACATTTTCAGGTACTCCTAATAGAAATGTTTTAATAGGAATATACTTAGGAATCATGATTTTAGGTGAAGAAACAAGGGCATCTTTATGCAGAGTAGCTACATCAATTCCATACTCATCCATCATTTGATTCGTTACTTTAGCCGAACAAAAACGTTCATCTGTTGTTTGAATCATGACACGATAAATGATGGCTAGATCTCCAATAATTGTATGCGGCATGTTTTCCAATTCTTGTTTATGGGTATCGGCATTAATCACATTTATAAACAAGTAATCTTTAACATTTTCATATTTAAGTAATGCATTTACGTTATCCAATACTTTTCTGTTTTCAATCATTAAGCTACCTCTTTCTTTAATTCTTCCAAATAAAAAGCCAATCGTTTTTCTTGATTGGCTGTTGAAAATTCATTAAATACAAGTGTTATTTCCATGATTATTTGTTCTCACTTTCTGGATATAAACCATAGAAAAAATCATCTGTATCAACTTCTTCAATTTCATGTTCATATCCTTCAATCGCAAAAACCATCCATTCAATGATGTCATCGTACATGGATTGTTTAGCTTCAATGAGCGCTTTGATTCCTTCTTGATATGATATGCGTTCTAATTGATTATCAGCAGCTTCATTAGAAAATGTATATTCTGTAATTACATTTTCAATGGAATCTAGCATCAATAATTGAGCTACTACGATTTGTTTATCTTCTTCAGCTAGATTTGAATAGTTAAAAACTTTAGTGTTGTAAGTCATTCTTCTTTCCTCCTTTAGATTCGATTTCAATAGAATAGGTTCTTTCGTTTTGTAAGTCGCCAAATAGACTAGCCATTAATTCAGAATCATTTTTAGTAGCTTCATAAGAATCAATGTATTCATGATCCACTAAATGAAATTCTTTTTTCTTTGATTTTTCACTTTCAACTAGTTCTGTAGCGGTAATCTTTAAGGCAGCTTCTTCATTTAAATCTAATGAATCTGGTGTTTTATTTAGATCCATTAGTAGTAATGTTTCATTAAAGAGAATTGGTTCTTCTTCCTTTAATGCCTTCATTTGTTTAAACATAATATTTAAGAATTGTTTTTTTACTTGATCATTGACTAGTACTTCCACTGGTTGATCTAAAATATCTTTGTAGTGTTTAGATGGAACAATGGTAGGTTGTTTTGTATCTGGATTAATGTAGGAATAAGTCATGCGACTGATGTTGTCACAGACTTCTTTGATTTTCATTTTTTGAAATAGATCAAATTGTTTGTTCACGATGTGCTCCTTTCATATTTACTAATTTTTCATTTACATCTTTGTATTTTGTTGGATGTTGATCTACACAATGGTATTTATTCTTTAAACGATTCATTATATAAGTAGTAGCACTCGTGCCAACTTCATCATTGTCTAGGTGAAATACAATTGTTTTAATGTTTGGATTTCTGCTTAAAAATGACTTTAAAGATATAGGAATATCACCATTCGCTTGATTATTTGCACCAGATAAAGATAAATAGTTCTTTGTAATAAAATTTTCATTAGTTTCTTTTAAAATGGTCATATAAGATAAAAGATCAATAGCTGCTTCAAATACATGAAGTTCATCACTATTAGTGTTTGCGTAAGAAAAGCTGAAAGCTTTATTACTTCCTGCATGATCTAATTTAAAATTTTTGTAGATACTTCTTTTAAAAGCATAGGCAGGCTGTTGACCATCATAGCCAACAAAGACAACATTCTTATAGTATTTACTTTGATAAAGCATATTATTATCAATAAAGTAATTTACGATATCTCTATCAATTTTTCTTACATCACAAAGATAATGAATAAGTGCGTTGTTATTAGAATCTTTTAAAGGTAATACAAAAGATTTTCTTTCTCTGGACTGTTCAACAGTAATAATTGGTTTACTTATTTTCATTAAATCAACCAGGTACCAACACGCATCTAAGAATTTCATTCCTTCTACTTTGGTTAAATAATCAATGGCTGATTTACCACCGGTTCGTTTTGACCACCAATACCATTTGCCATTAGAAAAATGCAGGGAATCATGATATCGATGATAATAATCAGTTCTTCCATTTTTAATAAGAAGGTCAGGATGATAATTCTTCATATAATCAAAAGCGCTAAATGATCTGATGTTTTGTAGTGTCTCTGAATCAATATATCTACTCATTATCTTTCAATTCCTTTGCTGATTGGTGGAGCCATCTTTTCAATTCCATGCTGTGCACAAAACTTTTGAATATCTTTTTTGTTTGTTATTTCATCTTCTTCTGTATAGATAACATTCACTTTATATTTTTGTTCAGGAATATTTTTAAGCCATTGATTCATAAATTGATTTAATTCATTTTGCTTTAATGGAGTGTCTGCAACTTCATAGAATTGTAGATTGTCTTGTTGATAAGTTTGAGGTAATAATAGTTCTTTATCTTTATCAACAATAAATTCAACATCTGGATCTGCCATAAGATCACCATTTAAAACATAATTGTGAGCCATTACATATCGATTCTCGTCAAACATTTCAATGTTTAAATCCATAAAGTGTGGAGTTGAATATTTCATGTATATTGCATCACCGGTTAGTATTGGTCTAGCAATATTTTCAAAAAGCTTATAGTTTTCGTGTTCAATATCTTCTTTCGTTAGCATGATTAATTTCTCCTTGTAGATTGGTTCAAGCTGTTCAATCATTTCATGAGCAGTACTTTGAATATTGTTTAGAATTTCTTTTAATTCTTTTGAATCATTGTTTGCATAGCTTGCAATGTAGCCAAAGGAATATTCAGAAGTATCTAAACCAAAATGGTCACAAATAACAAAAGCCAACGATTCTGCTTCTATTTCTCGTTGGCTTTGATCTTTATCTGTTTGTTTATGAAGTATGCTATGAGCATACTCATGAATTAGTGTTTTTGCGATATGGATATCTTCTAAGTCCTTGTTTACAACAATTTGATCAGTAGTAGGGGAATAATATCCTTTGGCACCATTTGCTAGATTAGAGTCTTCAGACTTGTCTTTAAATTCGATTGGAATCTTGCTAGCTGATTTAATTGTTTCTATCATGGCGAGGGATTCTTTGTTAGAACCTTTTAAATCTGAAATTAATTCAGGAAGAGGATCGCCTGTGGTTTGTGAAATATCAAATACAGTTGTTGTCTTAAAGCACAATTTATCGAACTTTTTTTCTTCTTGAACTCTTTGACCATTAGAGTCTAAAACTATCTTTCCATTCTCATCTAATTTATCAACCATTCTTGTTTCCTTAGTTGGAAATGGAGCTAGGATAACTAATCCTTTTTCACCCTTATTTACTTGTCGATTGAAGTTGTACTTCCAAGCATTATATCCAGCTACATGAGTAGCATTAGGATTTTGATAAAGTATCAATAGCGTATTGTTTAGTGAATAGTTATGGAATTTGCTTAAACAAGATAAATAGTTTTTAAATTTATCTGACGAATATACGTCTTTAACACCTTGTTCAATCATATCGAAAGCTTGTGCAGTCTTATCATTATTTGCCATAGTATCACCGTCCTTTCTAAAATAGGGTAAAAGAAAAGCACTACCGGTTTTGGTAATGTCAGTTTGTTGACAAAGTAAGGGACTCTCAAATGAGAAACTATGCAATACTACTCCGTTCTACCCCTCGTGAGCCCCGTTTTACTCCGTTCTACTCCTCGCACTTTTCCTAAAAGTTATAAACAATCAAATATTTATGTTGGATATTTGTACTTTTGATTCAGCTGATTATATCTTTTTCGCTATTACAATAATTCTTTTGTTGTTATCTCTTGTATCACAAGTCACTAAAGTCATTATTTTATCTTCTGAATCGACAGTTACACTAGTTTTATATAATTCACGATTAATAGAATCAGATATAAAGGCATTAAAAGCATTATTTGAATCCCAATCTGATTGTGTGAATTCTAAAGAATCATCTAGATTATTTAGATCAACATTTATTACCGCAAAGATTTGATAGGTTCTTGTTTCGTTTTCTGTAATGAATTGAAATGTAGGATGATCTTTATAGTAGCTTTGATTCACATAGTTAATTAATGGAGTAAAAATAATATTGTTCCATTTACTGGAATGACCATAAATAACAACATTTTTTGAATCAATATTTCCATCTGCCGATACGAAAGGAATACCTGCAGTGGCATATTCTTTTTTGATATTTTTACGAACGTAGTACTCATTATTTGGAGCTTGAACAATTGGCTCATAAATAATTCGATCATCAAATTCTAAAATACCAACAACATCTTTGTTTGTTTCTTTCAATAAAGATAAAGAAAGCTCCTTTTCAGAAGCTTCTTCATTATCTTTGTTCTCTTTTGTTGTTTTACTTGGTTTAGATTCTACATAGTAATCCGAATAATCATAAGATTTCTTTGTGCCAAACTCACTATATAGAATACCGCCTAGAAGACTTGCAGTTACTATCGCAAGTGCTGCTATTTTTATTTTCTTATGTTTCATACTATCTATACCCCTGTATTTGGAACAACGATACGTGCATTTTCAAAATAATAGATAATCGTATCGGTTTCTTCATCTGCCTCTACTTTATAAGCTTTAGATTTATCAGCTAATTGATAAGAAGTTGGAGCTTTGATTTCCTTAAATTCATATTCATGACCATAAATTGCATCAGAAAGCACTGCTTTTCCATCTTTAATGACATGTTTAGTGACTTCATCACTTCCTACTTTTCTAGAATAATATGTTCCATCATCAATATCTAAAACAATCTGTTTGTTTTCATCTGT
>ULVP01106711.1_pt1 | contig 19569 bp, 15 predicted proteins | sample 1959551 | NCBI WGS metagenome assembly ULVP01 (sample SAMEA4835789, study PRJEB28245) | human gut metagenome | biome: gut microbiome; material: fecal sample | place: Denmark | collected 2008 | reverse complement strand
GATGGGGCGCCAAGAACGTTCTGCCGCTTAACTTAATAGCAATACCCGCAAAGGGGGGCTGACGATACGAGGGAAACCTGCTATCAAGAGGGCAGCTCCCCACAGGCTAACCTCAAACCAAAAGAGCCACAGAAATGCGGCGCATTTCTGTGGCTCTTTCCTCTCTTAGCAGTACGCGAGTGCTGCTTCGAGTCTATCCATGGTCTTTTCTCTTCCGAAAAGTTCCATCATTTCAAACATACCCGGGCCCTGGGTCACACCGGTCAAAGCGATACGGGTCGGTTCGTAAGCAGCTTTGCCCTTGATGCCCTGTGCTTTCATGCATGCATTGAAGCATTTCTTGATCTCTGCCTGATCGAAGGTCTCAAGTGCTTTCAGATCTTCGATGAATGCGCGGAGCAGCTGACCGCTCGTCTCAGCCTTCATGATGGCAAGAACATTTTCGTCGGTGATCTTCGGCATATCTTCGAAGAAGAACTTCAGCTCATCGGCTGCCTGACCTGCGAAGTAGATGTGGTCTTTCATGAACCAGATGACCTTCTTCAGCCAATCCTTTTTCTCTTCCGTGACAGACTCTTCCACATAGCCGGCTTTCACAAGGAATGGGACGATCAGATCATAGAGCTGGTCTGCGTCCAGCTTCTTCATGTACTGGAAGTTGATCCAGTTCAGCTTATTGATATCGAAGACAGCGTCATTCGAGGAGACACGCTTCATGGAGAACTGCTTGATGAGCTCTTCTTCCGTGAAGATTTCCTGTTCGCCCTTCGGAGTCCAGCCAAGGAGCGCCAGATAGTTCACGACCGCTTCCGGCAGGTAGCCCATATTTCTGTATTCGGTGACAGAGGTCGCCCCATGGCGCTTGCTCATTTTCTTATGATCTTCACCGAGGATCAGGGAGATATGTCCAAATTTCGGAGGTTTATAGCCAAGTGCTTCATAGATGGCAAGCTGACGCGGGGTATTCGAAAGATGCTCTTCGGCACGGATGACATGGGTGACTTCCATGAAGGCATCATCGATCACGACAGCGAAATTATAGACCGGGATACCGTCGGATTTCATGATGATGAAATCACCGACACCGGCTGCCTGGAATTCGACATGGCCGCGGACCATGTCATCAAAAGCGAAGACACCGTCTTTTCTGACCTTGAGACGGACGACCGGCTTTCTGCCTTCCGCTTCGTACTTGGCTTTTTCTTCTTCGGTGAGGTGGCGGCAGTGTTCATCATAGATCGGAGTCTTGCCGGCATCGAGCTGCGCCTTGCGGCTTTTTTCCAGCTCTTCTGCGCTGCAGTAGCAGTAGTACGCTTTGCCTTCATCGAGAAGTCTCTGTACTTCCTTCTTGTAGAGATCGAGGCGTTCGGTCTGGCGGTACGGGCCATGCGGGCCGCCTACGTCGATGCCTTCATCCCAGTTCATGCCGAGCCATTTCAGAGAATCTTTGATATTCTCTTCGGATTCCTTGGTGGAACGCTTCAGATCCGTATCTTCGATGCGGACGAGGAAGGTGCCGTCAGCGTGACGAGCAACCAGCCAGTTAAAGAGTGCAGAGCGCGCACCACCGATATGAAATGGGCCTGTCGGGCTCGGGGCAAAACGAACTTTCAATTTCTTTTCCATCTGTTAAAACTCCTTCTTATTTTCTATAAATGATAACGGATGCCAAAGCCGCCATACCTTCCCTGCGGCCCACTGCACCCAATTTTTCATTCGTTGTGGCTTTCACGCCCACCTGATTCTCGGAAATCCCGAGAAGATGCGCGATCGATGCTTTCATTTCCGCAATATGCGGCGCAAGCTTCGGCTTCTCCGCGATGACCGTGCTGTCGATATTTCCAGCCTGCCAGCCTTCTTCGGAAAGGACGCGCGCGACTTCGAGCATGAGCTTTTTGCTGTCCGCTCCCTCATAGCGAGGATCGGTATCAGGGAAATAGTGCCCGATATCGGGAAGACCTGCTGCGCCCAAAAGCGCATCCATGATGGCATGCAGCAGCACATCCGCATCCGAGTGGCCCAAAAGACCGCCTGTCTTTGCGATCTCTACACCGCCAAGCATGAGCGGACGGCTTTCATCGTATCGATGTATATCATACCCCTGTCCGATACGGAAGGGCAAGCCCTCTTTTTCAATCATTTTTGTAAACCGGCTCCAATCGCCCGGTGTCGTTACCTTGAAAAACTGTTCTTTCCCGGGCAGCACCGTGACCGGCACGCCCGCTTTTTCCAGGATCGAAGCATCATCCGTGATCCCTTCTTCGGAGGAAAGAGCCTCCATCGACGCTTTGAGCAGCTTCGAAAATGCCCCCTGCGGCGTCTGTGCGCGGAAAAGGCGGCTCCGATCCAGCGTCCTCTGCACCAATTCCCCATCGACCTCCTTGATGGTATCCACACAGGGGATACCGACCACGACGGCCGGATGCGCCTCGCTGATGGCGGCAAAGGCCTCATCGATGGTCTTCCCATCGACGAAAGGACGCGCCCCATCATGCACAAGGACTTTTTCCGAATCCTTCGCTAGACAGGAAAGTCCATTCTTCACCGACTGGGTGCGCGTCGCTCCGCCCGGTGCGAAGCGCACAGGGATATGATGCTCGATCCCTTTCAATATGTCAGCAAAAATCGGCTGTTCCTCGACCCTTGCGACGATGATAAGCTCTTCCAGAAAGCGGCTCTGAAAGACATGCCTTAGCGTATAAGAAATCAGCGAATGACCCCGATGCTTCAAGAGAAGTTTATTCACCGGAGCCCCCATGCGGCTGCCCTGACCGGCAGCCACCAGTATGAGACTGTTCATAAATACATGTACTCCTAAATGGGTTTGAGTGTTTGAAGGTTTAAAGGTTCAGGGTTCAGGTGGCGGCTTCGCCGCGAATATATATGGGGCGATGCCCGAAGGCCGGAGGATAAAAGTCAGATGTCTGATGTCTCCTAATCTCCTAGTCTCTTAGTCACCCAGTCACCAGTCACCAGTCACTCCTAATCCCTAATCCCTAGCTACTAATCCTATTCTTCAAGCTTCGCAAAGATCATCTTCCCGGCCGAGGTCTGAAGGACGGAGGTAATGATGACGGCGACTTCCTTGCCGATGCTTTTGCTGCCGTCTTCGACAACGATCATCGTGCCGTCATCAAGGTAGGCGACTCCCTGGCCTTCTTCCTTGCCATTCTTCACGAGCTGGACGAAGATCTGCTCGCCGGGAATGACGGCCGGCTTCACAGCGATGGCGAGGTCATTCACATTGAGGACAGCGACGCCCTGCAGCTCCGCCACTTTATTCAGATTGTAGTCATTGGTGATGATCTTGTAGCCCTTTTCACGGGCGAGCTTAATGAGCTTGGAGTCCACCTCACTGATCTCCTCGAAATCATCGGTGATGATCTTGATGTCATCGCGGTTCTTCTTGCGCATATGGTTCAGGATATCCAGTCCGCGGCGGCCGCGATTCCTCTTCAGTACGTCCGAGCTGTCAGCGATCTTCTGCAATTCTTCCAGCACAAAGACAGGCACCACGATAGGACCTTCCAAAAATCCAGTCTGGAAAATATCTGCCACACGTCCATCGATGATGATATTCGTATCCAGCAGCTTACCGATGCGCTGTTTTACCTTTGATTTCTTTTTCTCGCTCTTTTCTTCCGCATGCAGCTTAAACCAGCCGACCATCTCCGGCTTCTTGCTGACTGCGAGATGCATCCCCAGGTATCCGAGCACGATGGACAGTACGACAGAGACATACGGCCCGATGAACGGCACTGAGCTGAAAGCAAGTCCGACCAGATTTGCAATGATGAGCCCCAGAAAGAGCCCGAGCGTCCCTGCGATGAGATCCTGCGTACTCATGGCAGACAGCGACTTCTCCATCCGCGATGTCAATGCGAAAAGGCGGGAAATCAGGTAGGGCGATACAGCGCAGCCCACGACAGCTCCTAAAATACCACCCAGAAGCATCGTGGCCAGAGACATGAAGGTGATCCCCAGAATGGTCTCCGTCAAGACAGAGCTCGGGAGCAGCGCCGTCAGCACCGACTCGCCCTGCCTCGAAAGCACGACGCCAAGAACGGTAAAGAGCAGGATGAATATCAATCGTAATACTTTTTCCGGCATCTTGAATCCTCTTTGATTACACTATGTTTTTGTAGAAAACAACTTTTTCAGATAGTAAGTCCATTTTTACATTTTAAGTATCATCTTATTATAGCAAACTTTCGCTCTCATTTATACCGGAAATGAAAAATTTTGTTGATGGTTGACAGTTTGAGGTTGGCAGGTTCAGCGGGTTCTATACGTTCAGAAGGTTCAAAGGGATTGGTGCAGCGCTTCATCATATAGAAACGCCGCACCAACCCCTGAAATTTGAAAGCAGGGATGAGCAGCTAGGCAGAAGTCTCAAGTGACTGGTGACTCAATACCACCTTCGGGCATCGCCTCGTTTCGTCATCCTGAGCAGCGAGAAACGTTGTATGTGAGATAACGAATGCCAGAACAGCTGCGACCTCGTCATCGATCTCGGCAAAGCCGCCACCTTCATTCCTCATTTCTCATTCAAACAGAGCTTTCATCCCCAAATCAAGGAGCAGCACGCCCCGTGGACTTCCCCTACTTCACAGCTTCCATCAAGTCTTTCAGATTTCTGACGAAGACGGTATGTTCTCTGACCTCGTCCAGATGATGCGCTTCATAATAGGCCATGACTTCTTTTTTATTGCGTTCCGACAGGATGAAGTGGGTAAATTTCATCTTGAGTGCTTCTTTGAGACGAAGAGTGACACGGGAAACGGGCATGATCTCTCCGGTGAGACCGATCTCTCCGAGTGCCATGAGGTTCTGCGGGACGGCGACGTCGCCTCTGACGGAGATCAGTGAGAGCGCGACAGCCAGGTCGGCAGCAGTTTCCTTCACACGGAAACCGCCCGCCACATTGAGATATACATCTTCGGTCGAGAAAGGGATGCGTCCGCGGCGTTCCAAGACGGCAAGAAGGATGATCATGCGGTTGTAGTCATAGCCCGCCGCGATGCGGCGCGGGATGGCAAGGACCGAGTGGACGGTGAGCGCCTGGATCTCTACAAGGACAGGGCGCAGTCCCTCCATGCAGGCGACGACAGCCTGACCCGGCGTCTGGCTCGTGCGGTCACGAAGCAGGTATTTCGACGGGTCTTCGATCCCTTTGAGCCCCTGCCCCTCCATGACGAAGAGCCCGGACTCTGCGGTGGAGCCGAAACGGTTCTTCACCGTCCTCAGCACGCGGAACTGGTAGCTGCGGTCGCCTTCCAAGTAGAAGACCACGTCGACCATGTGCTCTAAGATGCGCGGCCCCGCGAGATTTCCTTCCTTTGTCACATGCCCGATGATCATGACGGCGATGTTCTCGCTTTTCGCGAGGCGCACGAGTACGGCGGTACAGTCACGGATCTGCGCGGGGCTTCCCATCGGGGACTCATTGGCCGACAGATACATCGTCTGGATGGAGTCGATGACCAGCATGGATGGCTTTTCTTTTTCTGCCTCAGAGACGATGGCATCCAGATTGCCGCCGGAATAGACGAGCAGATTGTCATCAGCAGCGCCGAGTCTTTCGGCGCGCATCTTGATCTGTGCTTCGGACTCTTCCCCGCTTGCATAAAGGACGCTCCGTCCCGCCTTTGCCATGGCGTGGCAGACCTGGAGAATCAGTGTCGACTTGCCGATCCCCGGCTCTCCGCCCCAAAGGATGACGGAGCCGGGTACGACGCCGCCTCCGAGCGGACGATCGACCTCGGGCATCGAAAGCTGCATGCGTTCATGGTTTTCCAGATTCACTTCCGAGAGTTTCTGCGGACGCTTGCCGCTGACCACCTCATGCGTCGTCCGCAGCTGTTTGGGGAGGACTTCCTCCACCGTCTCCTCGAGTGTATTCCATGAGCCGCACTGCGGGCATCGCCCCATCCATCTCACAGTCTCTGCCCCGCAGTTCGAGCAGACGAATTTGGTTCGGTTCTTGGCCATGGACGTATCTCCTTTATCATCATATCGTTCATCAGTACGCTATACAATTTCTCAAAGTTAGGAATGAGGAGTAAGAAGTGAGGAGGGGTGGTGGCGGCTTCGCCGCAATTTTATCATTCGGCGCTTCGCGCCGCACCTTCCCCGTTGAACCTTCAGACCCCAGAGAACCCGTTGAACCCCTAAAAGCACAAAAAGAGTGCAACGGGACATTCCCATTGCACTCTTATTATATCATCTGCCTAAAGGCGATGGTATCATTCCGCGTGGAAAGTCAGCTTGCCATCCTTGGCATCCATATGGAGGACTTTCTTCTTTTCGAGTCCCTCCTGCAGAATGAGCTCGGAGATCGGGTCTTCGACTTCTTTCTGGATGGTGCGGCGCAGCGGACGAGCACCGTATTCCACATCGGTACCATGATCGATGAGAAGCTTTTTCGCTTCTTCGCTGGCATCGAGCTTCACTTCGAAGTGCGCGAGCTTCTCACCGACCTTGGCAAGCATCAGGTTCACGATAGAGGAAAGATCGGTAGCGGTGAGCGGATGGAAGACGATGATCTCATCGATACGGTTGATGAATTCCGGACGGAGCGTGTGTTTCACTTCATCCATCATCAGCTTCTTCACATCCTCGAAGGTTTCCTTCTTCTCGCCTTTGTCCTCTGCTTTGAATCCCAGTTTCTTCATCTGGTTTTTCAAGAGGGCAGAGCCAAGATTACTGGTCATGATGATGACAGCATTCGTGAAGTCCACGGTGCGGCCCTGACCATCGGTCAGACGACCATCATCGAGTACCTGCAGAAGGATATTGAAGAAATCCGGATGCGCCTTTTCGACTTCGTCGAAGAGGATGACGCTGTACGGCGTCTTTCTCACGGCATCGGTCAGCTGGCCGCCTTCTTCATAGCCGACATATCCTGGAGGCGCACCGACGAGACGGGACACTTCGTGTTTCTCCATGTATTCCGACATATCGAAACGAATCATATTCTTCTCACTGCCAAACATGCATTCAGCGAGCGCTCTGGCCAGCTCGGTCTTGCCGACACCAGTCGAGCCGAGGAAGAGGAAGGAACCGATCGGACGTTTCGGATCCTTCATGCCGGCACGCGCACGACGGATCGCCGTGGCAACGGCATGGACAGCCTCATCCTGACCGACCACTCTCTTATGCAGCTCTTCTTCCAGATGGAGCAGGCGCTCGGAGTCGCTCTTCTTCAGATTCTGCAGCGGTACCCCCGTCCATTTAGCGACGACTTCTGCCACATCTTCTTCCGTGACTTTAAGATCATCATGATCCGCACCCTTCCAGTCCTTCTTCATGAGGGCGATCTCACTCTGCATCTTCTTGGCAGCATCACGATACTCGGCGGCTTTTTCAAAATCCTGCGAAGCCACAGCCGCTTCCTTTTCTTTCAAAAGGGAGGCCAGCTTTTCTTCCTTCTCCTTCAGCGCATCCGGTGTCGAAGACGCTTCCATGCGGACCTTGGCGGCGGCTTCATCGATGACATCGATGGCTTTATCAGGCTGGAAACGATCTGTGATGTAACGACCGGAAAGTTCGACAGCCGCTTTCATCGCTTCATCAGTGATCTTTGCTTTATGGAAGGCTTCGTAGCGATCACGCAGACCCTTCAAGATCTTCAGCGTATCTTCCGGTGTCGGTTCACCGACTTTGACCGGCTGGAACCGACGTTCCAAAGCGGCATCCTTTTCGATATACTTCTTATATTCTTTCAAAGTGGTCGCACCGATGCAGCGCAGCTCCCCGCGTGCCAAAGCCGGTTTCATGATATTGGCTGCATCCATGGAGCCTTCCGTCGAGCCTGCGCCCACCAGTGTATGCAGTTCATCGACGAAAAGAATCCAGTCTTTATGTTTCTTCACTTCATCAATGACTTTTTTCAGCCGTTCCTCAAATTCGCCTCTGTACTTGGTACCGGCGACGACGGAGGACATATTGAGAGAAATCACATGGCAGTCCTTCAGGATCTCCGGCACATCATGAGAAACGATCCGCTGTGCAAGCCCTTCTGCGATGGCTGTCTTGCCTACGCCCGGCTCACCGATGAGGACAGGGTTGTTCTTATTTCTGCGGGACAGGATCTGAATCACACGATTGATCTCCGTCTGACGCCCGATGACAGGGTCGATCTTGCCCTGTTTGGCTTTTTCATTGAGGTCGATGGCAAAATCACCCATCTCTCCCAGCTCTGCACTGCCTTCTCCATTTCCGTCTTCCGAAATATAGGTATCGAAGGCTTTCTGCAGCTTCTCCTGTGTCACGCCGAAATGCTCCAGGATCTGCATCGCAACGCCGCTGCCTTCCCGCAGAATGGCAAGCAGCAGATGCTCCGTGCCGACGAAGGAATTGCCAAGGTCACTGGCTTCCTCCAGCGCCATTTCCAGCACCCGTTTCGTCCGCGGCGCTACATACAGCTCACGGCGAGAGAAGAAACCGCTCCTCCCCTGCCCGGCGAGCAGCGGCTCCACCGCCTCTACGGTCACGCCGAGCGAATTCAGGATCTTGCCGCCGGCCGAATCTTTTTCATGGGCAATGCCCAAAAGCAGATGCTCGGTTCCCAAATAATCACTGCCCAGCTTCGAAGCCTCTTCTCCTGCAAATTTCCAGGCATTTTTTACACCATCTGTATATCTGTCTTCCATAGAAATCCCTCCTTTGTTTTGGAATGATAGTCATTTTATATTACGACTTTTTACTCTCCAGCGCTTTTATCTTGTCTCTGACCTCGCAGGCACGCTCGAAATCCTCCCGGTCGACACAGCTCTTGAGCTCCTTTCTGAGGGCTTGCAGCTCCTCGCTCTCCGCCGGAGCATCCGCCTTTTCTTTGGCCTTCGGTTCATTGACGGGAATTTCATTCTTCCCTTTCTGGAACGATGGGCGGATGGACTCTTTGAAGCGATCGTAGCTGCTTTCATTCTCCGGCAGCTTTTCCGGGCTGACTTCGATGAATTGTCCGCCGCCCTGATCTTCCAGCGTGCGGGTCCCGAAGGGGTCTTCTAAGAGATGACCCAGCATCGATCCGCCGAAGAAATGATCCAGCGGACTGTCAAAGAATCCATGTCCAAAGAAGCTCTGCTCCTTCTGGAAGACATGCTCTTTCTCTGCGCACTCACTGCAGAGATGCTCCTCTTTTCTATGTCCGTTCACCACCTGCACCATATGAACGGTGGCAGGATGTGCATGACAGCGTTCACAAAGCATATTTATTCTCCTTTCAGCGCCCACTCGATGCGATGGATCATCGTCCGTCCGGCTTCCTTTCGGTGTCCTTCCGGACAATACTCCAGCATCGTGTGCGTCATCGCATACATCAGCCGATACTCACGCTCGGAAATAATGTCGTAATTCAAAAGCATCTGGAAATATCCCCGAAGACCATTTTCTATCTCCTCCTGAGATACCGGTTTGTCTTTTGTTTGATGATTTGACTTTTCGTTCTGGTACTGGCTCGCTGCCTCCTTCAACCGATGGTAGTAGTCCGGCACCTCCTCACGACAGGCAGGTCGCAGGGAGATCTTGATATATCCACCGCTCCCCCGCCGTGACTCGACGATGAATCGATCATTGGCGGAGAATCTCGTATTGATCACATACGTCACCTGTGAAGGCGCACACGCGAGCCGGTCGGCCACCTCTTTGCGCTTTAGCAGCAGCTGGTCTGTATTTTGCTTATCCATCAGATCCAGAATGAAATTTTCTATTTTATCAGATAGCATCGTGCTATTCATATCACTCACCGCTTTCCACTTGACCGCTTACCTTATTTCTGTAATCTATTATATATCAAATAGTCAAATAGTCAATAGCCTTTTTGATTTATTCTTTCAGAAGTTCCAGCGATCAAAGATCGGAGCTTATGTGTGACCGGCAGCCAGCCGGCCGTCTCCAATCAAAAACGGCAGACCCATCGGTCTGCCGTTTCCTTTTTACTCTTCTGTTTCCTCAAAATCCATCTCATGCATCACCGTCATGACGGCATCATGGGAAAACCCCCTTCGCAGGAGAAAGGAGGCTGACTTTTTGAAATCTGTCCGCAGCTTCGGGCTCATGCCCCACTTCTTTTGCAGGAGGGCGGCCGCCATCTCGATCTCTTCCTCAAGCTGCAGGTGCTTCTCCGTAGCAAGCCCTTTCAGCTTCAGCTTCTGATGAATGTAGGCGTCTCCGTACTGCGCACGGCGGCGGTAGGCTTCGAAAAGCTCATCAGCGAGATTCTCATCATTGACATATTCATAGTCTCTGAGCCGCTCCATCGCCTCTTCGATCTCTTTCTCCGTGTACTCCCGCTCTTTCAGCTTCCGTGTGAGATCCTTCTCGCTCTGGTCGCGGAACTGCAGGAGGTACACCGCCGTCTCGTAGCAGGTCCTATCCTTCGGACGAGTCCGTTTCGCTGTCCGCTTCCGAGTGTACGCCATCTTCGAAATGATCCGGTTCTACGACAAGGGTGTCACGGATGATCTTATCGATCTCCGCTTCGACATCCGGGTGTTCCTTCAAGTAACGCTTCGCTGCCTCACGCCCTTGGCTGATCCTGCTGCCTTTGTACGAGTACCATGCCCCGCTCTTCTGGATGATCTCCATGTCGACCGCGATATCAAGGAGTGTGCCTTCCTTGGAGATCCCTTCCCCGTACATGATATCGAACTCAGCCACTTTGAACGGCGGAGCGACTTTGTTCTTCACGACCTTCGCTTTCGTGCGGTTGCCGATGATGTCCGAACCATTCTTGATGACTTCGAGCTTGCGGATCTCGATGCGGATCGAGGAGTAGAATTTCAGCGCGCGGCCGCCCGTCGTGGTTTCCGGATTGCCGAACATCACGCCGACCTTTTCACGCAGCTGGTTGATGAAGATGACGATGGTCTTCGATTTGCTGATGATCCCCGTCAGCTTGCGGAGTGCCTTGCTCATGAGGCGCGCCTGCAAGCCGACCGAAGCATCACTGATATCCCCCTCGATCTCCTGCTTCGGTACGAGGGCTGCGACCGAGTCGATGACGATCATATCGACCGCGCCGCTTCTGACCAGAGACTCTGCGATGGAGAGCGCCTGCTCGCCGCTGTCCGGCTGGGAGATCAAAAGCTCTTTCGTATCGACTCCGAGGTGATGCGCATAGACAGGGTCGAGTGCATGCTCGGCATCGATAAATGCGGTGACGCCGCCCATCTTCTGCGCTTCTGCGATCGCATGCAGCGCCAGCGTCGTCTTGCCGGAGGACTCCGGCCCATAGATCTCGATGACACGGCCGCGCGGATAACCGCCGACACCGACAGCGATATCAAGGGCGAGCGAGCCCGTCGGGATGACCTCGATATCGAGCTTATCTCCCATTTCGCCAAGACGCATGATGGAGCCGGCACCGAATTCCTTGGTGATCTGCTTCATCGCATTTTCGAGTGCCTTCTGTCTGTCCTGCTGTGCATTCATTTCTTTCGTGACTGCCATAGATACCTCCTTGAAAAACAAGTCTCAAATCGTTTTCTTATACTGCAATTATACGATACAGCAAGGGGAAAAGATAGCGAACCCCAGATTAAATCTCAAAACCGGTCTTCCCTGAATGCCTCCCAAGCACTTCATCAGATAGTCAGACGCAAAAACCCGCCGCGCTTTCCACGCGGCGGGTTTCGCAGGGATATATGTGACTGGCATCTGGCAGCCGGCCCTCAGATTAAAATCACGAGGATCCCCTCTCACCTACTTATTCTTCGGTGTCTTCTGCTTCCGGATCATTCGAGAGCACGTCGATGGAGGCGATGCGATCCCCATCCTCGAGACGCTGGAGGATGACGCCCTGCCCTGCTTTCGTCTTCTTGCTGACGATCTGGCTCGCTTTGGTCTTGATGGTGATGCCCTGTTCGGAGACGCCGACGAGCTCATCCTTGTCATCCGCTGCGACAAGGGCTACGACCTCGTAGCCGCGGCGGAAATTCCGGATGCCCTTGCCGTTTCGGCTCTGGATATGATAGGCAGAGGCCTTGTTTCTCTTCGCATTGCCGTCCGCAGAAATGGTGAAGATATCCTTATCTGCTGCGATGCATGCGCCGACGACTTCATCATCGCCCGCGAGCTTGATCCCATGGACACCGGCAGCGGCGCGGCCCATGGAGCGGACCTCGCTGTCATCCACAGAGAAGCGGATGGCCATGCCATCCTTGGTGCCAAGGATGATCTCCTCTTCACCGGTGATCGCAAGCACGGCAGCGAGTCGGTCGCCCTCATTGAGGCGGATGGAGATGAGACCGTTCTTGTTGATGTTCTTGTATTCCGCAAGCTCCGTCTTCTTCACGTAGCCTTTCTTCGTGACCATAAGGAGGTACTTCGTCCCTTCCTGCACATTGTCGAGGTCGAGCAGCTCGGTGACTCTTTCATCACGGGCCAGATTCGGAATGAAATTGATGAGCGCACTGCCGCGTGCGGTTCTCGTGGATTTCGGGAATTCCACGGCCGTCTTCATGTAGACCTTGCCCTTGTTTGTGAAGAAGAGGATGCGGTTGTGCGTGGAGGTATTCAGGATCTTCCACACATAATCTTCGTCCTTCATCTTCATGCCGGAGACACCGCGGCCGCCCTTCTTCTGGACACGAATATCCGCAGAGTCCATGCGCTTGATGTAGTTCTGCTTCGTCAGGGTGATGGTCATCGGTTCATCCGGGATAAGGTCGGTCAGGGTGAAGTCCTCCTTCGTGGCCGATATCTGGGTGCGGCGTTCATCGCCGAAGTTTTTCTTTTCATCCTGGAGTTCGTCTTTGACGACGCCCATGATCTTTTCTCTGGAGGAGAGGAGGTCTTCGAGGTAAGCGATGGTTTCCTGCACGTCCTTATAGTCCTGTTCGAGCTTGTCTCTTTCGAGGCCTGTCAACTTGCGCAGACGCATGTCGAGGATGGCGATAGCCTGCTTTTCCGAAAGTCCGAATTTCGACATGAGAGCCTGTTTCGCCACATCATCGGTGCGGGATTCACGGATGGTCTTGATGACTTCATCGATGTGGTCGAGCGCGATGAGGAGACCCTCCAAGATGTGCGCTTTGGCTCTGGCCTTGTCGAGTTCATACTGGCTTCTTCTGGTGATGACTTCTTCCTGATGCTTCAGGTAATAGTAGAGGATCTGCTTCAGGTTCAGGATGCGCGGATGTCCGTCGACCAGTGCCAGCATGATGGCACCGAAATTCACCTGCATCTGGGTGTGTTTGAAGAGATTATTCAGCATGATGTCCGGGCTGACGTCGGCACGCAGCTCGATAGCGATGCGCATGCCGCTGCGATCGGATTCATCGCGAAGGGCCGTGATGCCGTCTAAGACCTTCTGACGCTGCAGGTCGGCGATGGACTCGATGAGGCGCGCCTTGTTCACCTGATACGGGATCTCTGTCACTACGATGCGGTGTTTGCCGCGATCCATGTCTTCGATCTCCGTCTTTGCGCGCACGGTGATGCTGCCGCGGCCGGTGCGGTAGGTATCCTCGATGCCCTTCACGCCCTGAATGATACCGGCGGTCGGGAAATCCGGACCTTTGATATACTTCATCAGCCCATCGATCGTGATGTCTGGATCATCGATCATGGCAGAGAGACCATCGACCACTTCCGACAGGTTGTGCGGCGGGATATTCGTCGCCATGCCGACGGCGATGCCGTAGGAACCATTCACGAGCAGGTTCGGGATGCGGGACGGCAGGACGAGAGGTTCCTGCAGTGAGCCGTCATAGTTCGGCATGAAATCAACGGTATTCTTGTCAATGTCGCGCAGCATTTCCACGGTGATCTTCGCCATACGCATTTCCGTATAACGCATCGCAGCCGCGGAGTCGCCGTCGACAGAGCCGAAGTTCCCGTGTCCATCGACCAACGGGTAGCGCGTCGAGAAGTCCTGCGCCATGCGGACAGCGGACTCATAGACGGCGGTATCGCCGTGCGGGTGGTACTTACCTAAGACATCACCGACGATGCGGGCCGACTTCTTGTACGCCTTGCCCGGCAGCATCCCGGCTTCGCTCATCGCGTAGAGGATGCGGCGATGTACGGGCTTCAGGCCGTCTCGCACGTCCGGCAGCGCACGAGTCACGATGACCGACATGGCGTAGTCGATATAGGAATTCTTCATCTGCCCTTCCAAAGGGGTATTGATGATCTTTCCTTCTTTCCATTCGATATCCATAGTGTCTCCTTGCGAAAAAAGACAGCGCCTTTCGCGCTGTAAATTAAACAATTACATATCTTATTATAGCACAAAAACGCTCTCACAGCCATTTGAGAGCGTTTTATGGGATCCTTTTGAAAAGTTAAACAAAAACAGGATCTATGCATAGCCAATCGTCTTTGCCAGAGCTTGCTATGCATGGACACATCGATGGCAAGCACTTCTTTCATCACAAAAGAGCAGCCTCAGGGAAACGCCGGTTCGATCGCAGGGTCAGATGTGATCCGTGTTTCCCTAGAGCTGCCCTCTTTACTTAGATACATATATATTATCTTCGAGCACCATGCGCCACGGGAAATTTCTTCCATACTTCGCATAGTCGATACCGATGCGTTTGGTGCGCTTCACGGGGAAATGCCCCTCTCCCTTTTCGATCCAGAGACGGTTTCCGGTGAGGTCTTCTCCATAGAAGGAGCGGTCGATCCCCATCGCCATCGTCAGGCGACCGGGGCCTCGCGTAAGAAGAGCGCCCTTCGCGCCTTTCCGTCGATGCCGCATGAGTTCTACGCCAGAGAGCGGCTCGATGGCGCGGATAAGGACGCAGCCGGGTATTCCTTCGGGCTCGCAGACGATATTGAGGCAGGTATACATGCCATAAATGAGATACACATAGGCATGACCGGGCTCGCCAAAAATCACCTTCGTCCGCGCGGTGATGCCCTTGGCAGAATGCGCGCCATCGTCTTCATGGCCGCGCCAGCATCCGCCATAGGCTTCGCACTCCACGATGCGCCCCGTAGTCAGCCCCTCCTTCGTGCGGCAGCAGAGGACAGCGCCGATGAGCTTCTTCGCCAATGTCACGGGATCGGTGTCGTAGTCGGCGCGCTCCCATTTCATTTCACATCGACCTCCATGCCCATCTCAAGATCCTTCGTCGGGTCGGTGACGACGCGGTCGCCCTCAGAGAGACCATCCATGATGAGCAGGAATCCGCCTGTCTCACTGGCGATATCCACGGTCTTGATGTCGATGAGCCCGTCATCATTCACGACAGCGACGGAGTCCTCACCGATCAGAGCTGTCTTGGGGATCATATAGGAAGACATGGTCTTGCCGCTTTCAATGCGAATATTATACTCATTCCCGATGGTGATCTCATCATCGCTGTTATCCACCTGCACTTTGTAGGTGGTGTATTTGTCTCCGTCCTCATTCGGCTGTTTTTTGAGCTCGCCATACCAGATCTCATCGCCATCCGTCATCGTGACCGTCAGCGTCTTGTCATCCTTGGCGCGTTCCATCAGCGTATCCAGCTTGGACGGGATCTCGATAGAGGCCGTCACCGGTGAATCCTGTCGGATGACGAGAGCAGGTTTGCCTGCCATGGCCATGTGCGTATCTCCGATGTAGACCTGCGAAATGATCCCGCTGATCGGCGCACGGACAGTGCAGCCGGCGATGGTCTTCTGCAAGGCTGCCAGTGCGGACGCCAGATTTCCATCCACCTGCGCCCCGCCCCCGGAAGGGACCGGCTCAGCCACTGCGCTCCGTCCCTTGATGCGGTTATACTCGGCGCGAGTGATGATGCCCTGCTTCAGAAGCGAGGCTTCCATGCTGTTATCGATCGGCGCGCCGCCATAGCTGACCGCCGGAGCCGAAGAGGCACTCTCGGCGATCTTCGCCTCGAGCGCTGCCGCCTGCGACTCATACTGAGAGGAGTCGATCCTGAAAAGGACATCGCCCGCCTCGACCGTGGTCCCGATATCAGGCAGATCAGAAAGAAGGCCGCCTGATACGGACGGAATGACCGGCGCGACATGAAGCGCCTCCGGCACCGCTTTCGTCTCCAGGGTAAATGGTTCCTGGCTGGCTTCGGCCTTCATGACATGCACGGAGGGTTTTCCGCAGCCCGAGAGAAGCAATACGGCAGAGAGCGCTCCTGCCGCCATCCAAGAGATCCATTTCTTCATCATGCGCCTTCTTTGCCAAGAATATCCGCGGCCAGCGTATCCGCGAGGGAGATCAATGCTTCGTCATCACCGGTGATGCTGCCCTTCATGTGGAGCGGCTCCTCGATGATCTCACACTTCTTCCACGTGCTGACGATATCCTTCATGAGCTTGCCGGATACATTGGGCGCCCAGCTGCTGTTCCCCAGGATCGCCACTTTGCGGTTCTGGATGCCCATCGTCGTACATTCGTGAAGGAAGGCTGCCATCGCCGGATTGAGGCACATATTCATCGTAGGTGCTGCCAGCACCATGTGGCTTCTGCGGAACACTTCCGCCCACGCATCGCTCACCGGGGTCGCGCAGAGATCGATGAGCTTCAGATTTCTCACACCGCGCTCGCTGAGGAGCGTCGCGAGACGAGTAGCTGCCATCGCGGTATGACCGTAGGCAGAAGCGAAGAAGATGGAAGCCGACGTATAATCCGGTGTAAAAGACGCCCATTTCTTCACGCGCTCTATCACATACGCCTTGTCCTTCTCCGTGCGAAGGACAGGCCCGTGAAGTGAACAGATGATGTCGATGGGAAGAGCCTCTGTCTTTTTCAAAGCGGAAAGCACCTGCATGCCGTACTTGCCCGTCGTATTCGTGTAATAGCGGCGGCCTTCCACGCCATACACATCCGCATAGTCGACGGCATCGGCAAAGATGGAGCCGTGGATCGCACCGAATGTCCCGAAGGCATCCGCAGAAAAGAGGACTTTGTCTGTCTCATCATAGGTAAATGTCACTTCCGGCCAGTGGACCATCGGTGCCTTGATGAAGCGGAGCTTGTGCACGCCGAGATCCAGCACCATCTTTTCGTCAGAAAGGATGGTGCGATCTTTGAACGATACATGGAAGAACTGCTCGAACATTTTGATCGCCTGCGGAGAAGCGATGATCTTCGCCTTGGGATGTGCCTCTGCGAGTGCCAGAAGCGAACCGCTGTGATCCGGCTCCATGTGATTGATGATGATGTAGTCAAGCGCACGGCCTTTCAGAAGGTACGAAAGGTTATCCATGAAAATGTCCCGGCATGCATTGTCGATCCCATCCAGAACACAGGTTTTTTCATCATCAATAAAGTAGGTGTTATAGGAAATCCCCTGCGGGAGCGGTACCAGATTATCAAAGCGGGGCGTCACGAAATCGTTAGCGCCGATCCAGTAAATGCTGTCTGTCACTTTCTGTTCATTGTGCATCATAACAAGACTCCTTTGGAAATACGAATATATATGTATCATTATAGCATTCATGGGAAGAAGGCTAAAGGCTCAACGGGTTCAATAGGTTCTAAGGGTTCAAGAGATTCTAAGGGGTTGGTGCGGCGCATAAAAATCAGAAGCGCCGCGAAGTATGCATAAAGCGATGCCCGAAGTTGTAGTCACAAGTCACTCATCCCTGCTTTCACACATCCATCGTTTATCGGTCTGCAAGGAAGATTTCTCGGCAACGCTTTCAATGACGATACGGGAGTCTGATATCTTCTAGTCACTAGTCAAAAAAAGCACCTGCCTTCGCAGATGCTCACATGTTCTTTTCCAATTTGGCAAGGATCCGACTGGTAACGACCGTCAGAAAGAGATAGATGACGGCTGTCGTGATGAACGTCTCCCACACGCGATAGTACTGTGCATTCGCTGCATTCGCCCAGTACATGAGCTCCGGCGTCGCGATGACGGAGGCGAGCGACGAGTCCTTGATCAGGCTCACGAAGGAATTTCCCAGTGCCGGTACGACCGACTTCAGCGCCTGCGGCAGGATGACATAGCGCATGCTCTGCCATGCAGAAAGCCCCAGCGCACTGGCGGCCTCCCCCTGCCCTACATCGACGGACTGGATGCCCGCACGGATCGTTTCCGCAATGTATGCCCCCGCATTGATGGAAAGCGCAAGTGCGGCCGAAAGGACACCGTCCGGCTTCTTCATAAAAAGAGGTACGATGCCGAAGTAGGTGATCAGCAGCTGCAGGAGAAGCGGCGTCCCGCGTATGCTTTCGATGAAGAGCAGTGATGGAATGGACAGCCATTTCTTTTTAGAAATCCGCGAAAGTGCCAGCACGAGGCCCAGCAGAAATCCGCAGAGGATCGCGATCAGCGAGAGCTTGATCGTGAGCCATGTGCCGGATAAGAAAAACGGCGCATATTCCTGAATGATAGAAAATTTGAAATCAGACATGATTAGCCTCAGAATCATAAAATGATGCGTTCCGGGTCAGCGGTTCCCCAGTTTTCCCAGCGTCTCCTCATCGACTTTCGTCTTGAACCACTTTTCATAGATCTTTCCATAGGTACCGTCAGCGATCATGTCCTTGAGCGCCTTGTCAATCTTGCTCTTGAGCTCTGCGCCCGTATCCTTCGGATACAGGATACCGAAGAACTCAGGCGTGAAGGCTTCATCATCATAGACGATCGAAAGATGAGCCTCGGGGTACTGCGCCTGGATGGACTTCACGGACGTCTCATCACCGACCAGTGCATCGACCTGCCCGCCGATCAGCATCTGGATGGACATCGGCGTCTTCTTGATGGAGGGATGATTCTTTCCGAGAAGCTTTTCCAGCGCCTCCTGCCCCGTCGAGCCATTCTGCACTGCGATCTCTTTGCCGTCCATCAGATCCTTCGCACTGTGGATATCCACACCTTCCCGCACCAGGATCGCCTGCCGGGAGAGGAAATACGGCGCCGAAAAGAGATAGGATGCCTCTCTATCCTTCGTGATAGTGACACCGGAAATCGCCATGTCCGCCTGATGTGAGCGGATCTGCTCAAAGAGCGCTTCCCAGCCCGCATCGGTGAGATCCATCGTAAGCCCGGCGCGCTTCGCCGCTTCTCGTGCGAGGTCCACGTCAAATCCGACGATCTTGCCATTCTCCATGTACTCGAAGGGATTCCAGTTCGCATGAGTCACGACATGGATCTCATTTTTCGTCTGCTTCGGCGCGTCTCCTCCGCAGCCCGTCATGAGAAAACAGCCTGCCGCGAGAAGCGTTGCCCCTATGATGATGATTTTTTTCATTGTTCTTCTCCTACTTATTTCATGGGATACCATGGAAGAATTTTACGCCTGCCAAAAAGGTTTTGTTCAGCATGCCTCTTGGATATTCCCATTATACGACCGCGAGCATTACAATACAAGTTGTTTCGTATTTATTTTATAAAACTTTAAGTAAATACTGATTCAATCGTTATCAGATGTCATCCGTGTTTCCCTTCGTCTCCAACAAAAAGGCGATGTGAAATAACGATCATCTCATTTTCGCGTTCCATCTGCCGCGGGGGACTTGCAGCTCTCATAGGAGTGACCGGGAAACCTTATCCCAGCTGTCTTTCATGCCATAGTCACCCATCCGCCCCTTTCGGGCACCTTCCCCTAGAGGGTAATGCTGTTAAGTTAAGGAAATCGTTAGCTACGTAACGTCTTGCTTCC
>ULVP01032107.1_pt1 | contig 19870 bp, 26 predicted proteins | sample 1959551 | NCBI WGS metagenome assembly ULVP01 (sample SAMEA4835789, study PRJEB28245) | human gut metagenome | biome: gut microbiome; material: fecal sample | place: Denmark | collected 2008 | reverse complement strand
CCGCCGATGTAGGCAGCGCGCGCGCCGTACGTCGCCGCATCCATATTGTGGGCGCGGCGCGCACCGAAGTCCGAGACGGCGCGGCCCGCCGCCTTGCAGATGCGGCGCGCCTTCGTCGCAATGAGCGACTGGTGGTTGATCTGTGCGAGGATGGCCGTCTCCACGAGCTGCGCGTCAATGAGCGGTGCAACGACCGTCAGGATCGGCTCATTCGGATACATGACCGTGCCCTCCGGCAGCGCGTAGATATCGCCCTTGAAGCGGAAATCCTTGAGATAAGCGAGGAACTTCTCCGAGAACATGTGCTGCTGGCGGAAGTACTCGACATCCTCGTCCGTGAACGTCATGTTCTCCACATACTCGATGACCTGCTCGAGCCCAGCGAAAATGGCAAAGCCACCCTCATCCGGATTCTGGCGGTAGAAGACATCGAACGCCACCTGGACGTCCTTGTCGTGGTCCTCGAAGTAACCATTGGCCATGGTCAGTTCGTAGAAGTCCATCATCATCGTGATATTGCGTTTATCAAACTGTGTTTGCGTCAATGAAGCCAACCCCTTTGATGTCGCGGCCCTGCGGCCGCGCTTTTTTACTAGAAGTGTTCTGGGCATTCGGATATACGGTATCAATTATATCATCTTAATGATGGGGATGCAAAACGTATCCCGCAAAAAGCAGAAAAAAGAGCCGCCGTGCCACTGCACAGCAGCTCTTCCGCCAGATGCGATATACAATAGAAGGAAGTGCGCTCTATCAATAGCCAAGTTCGCGCTTGACCGTGTGCTCGAGCGGCTCCTGCTTGACGAAGTGCTCGAGGTCCTCGCAGAACATCGCGACCGACTTGTCGCGCGTGTACGCCAGCGTCATCTTGCCCGAGCAGTGCGGCGTCAGGATGACGTTCTTTGCCGTCCAGAGCGGGTCTCCCTCCGGGATCGGCTCCTTGGCCATGACATCGAGCGCCGCGCCGGCGAGGTGACCCGTGTTGAGCGCCTCGACGAGCGCCGCCTGATCGATTGAGTTGCCGCGGCCGACATTGATGACGAAAGCGTCATCCGGCAGCATGGCCAGGCGCTCGCGCGAGATCATGTTTGTCGTCTCCTTCGTGCCCGGCAGGCAGAGCACGAGGATGTCCGTCTTTGGCAGATACGCCTCGAGCTCCTCCTGCTTGACGGCCTCATCGTAGACCGGGCTGCGCTTGCGGCCCGTGCGGCTGACGCCGACGATGGCGGCCGGCTGGAACGACTGGATGCGCTCTGCGTAGCGCGTGCCGATATCGCCCGTGCCGACGATCGTCACGCGGCTGTCCTTGATGGAGCGCAGCGGCAGGTTGTTCTTCCACTCGTGGCGGCGGATGAGCTCCGCATACTCCGGATAGCGACGCAAGAGCATCAGCGTCACCATGACGAGGTGCTCCGCGATCGTCACACCGTACGCGCCCGACGAATTCGACAGCAGGCAGCCCTCCGGCAGCACGCCCGGCTTGAGTACCGGGTCGACACCGGCTGACACACTGCAGAACCACTTGAGATGCGGCGCCGCCTCCGCGAGCTTCGAGCCGCCGCCAGTCGCCGCCGCGTAGATAATGTCGACATCGGAAAGATGCGGCAGCGCCTCATCGTTCGTCTTGTAGTACGCGACCTCCATATGGTGCTGCACCGCCGCAGCCGTTATCTTCTCGCGATGTGCATCGTTCATAAAGGAATTGACCACTGCAATCTTCATGAAAAAACGCTCCTTTCTATCGATAAAAGCATATACGGTAATTCTACGCTATATTTTTATACGTTCGCCAAAACTTTCCCAAAGCCTTTTCTATGCGCAAAAAAGATGTTACAGAGTTACAAAAGCACATGCACAAAAAAAAGACATCCCAAAGGCGAAGGATGTCTTTTTGTCAGGCCGGACAGGCGTCTTACGCCGCGCCGCCTTCATTGTCGGCTTCGCCGCTGTTCCAGACTTTCTGCGCGTAGACGGCGTTAAAGAGAAGTGCCGCCTGCAGGGCGACCTGCGAGAGGTTCGCGCCGAGCGTGCCGATCGTGTTGTCGCCCATCATCATCTGGACCGACAGGATCGACCAGTAGACGAAGTTCGCGATATTGACGAAGATCCAAAGCGACCAGTTCTCGTTGTACTTGAGCACGTAGAGGACCTGCGCGATGAAACTGATGACGAAGTTGATCGAGTCGAAGTACGGCAGCTGCCCGCCGACACCGGCGAGCACCCACCAGCCGACAGCCCAGGCGAGGAACGCGCCGAAAAAGACCTTCTTGCGCGTGCCCGGCTGGAACGAATGCGTCGCCTGCTGGCGTCCCCAGAGGTACCAGCCGATCGGCTGGGAGATGACGTAGACGATGTCCATCGCAAACGAGCCGTACGCATGGCTGATCCACGCGACGTACGTCATCGCGACGCACTGGATGAAGCCGAAGATGAACGAGATCTTGCGTCCCTTCATGCCGTAGACGAGGCAGATGACACCTGCGACGCCCGAGATCATGCCGATCGGGCTGTCCGGCACGATGGCAAAGACTGCGAGCTGCAGGAGGATCAGGATGGTCACATAGATGACCTCAAAGCGCTTCCAGTTCGTGAAGAGCTGGCTGTAGAACCAATTGTGCTGTGTCATGTCATTTCTCCATTTCTGCATCGGACAGGATATTGAGCGCCGTCAGAAGCGAGTCGCGCTCCCCCTTCGCCACGAGGTCTGCACTGTTGACGAGGCTGTTGACGCCCTCCGCCAGGTCGCCCTGGTAGAGCACGACATTGTTGAGGATGGACAGCGTCTCCATGCCACGCAGCCTGCCGATGACCATGAGGATGCCCGACTCCATGTCGTCGGCCTTGATGCCCTTCTTCGACCAGAAAGTTTCGACTTCGGCGTTGTCGTCGACATAGAAGCCGTCGTGCGAGCGCACGATGCCGTAGACTGCTTCCGGCGCATAGCGGTGCGCCAGGTGCAAGAGGCGGTACGACGGCACCGCCGGATAGATCTCCGGCACGTACTTGCGCGAGAGGCCGTCATCGCGCACGACACCCTCCGCAATCACGAGCTGGCCGAGCGCAATGTCCTTCTGCATCGCACCGGCCGAACCCACGCGGATGACGTACTTCACGCCGACATTGTGCAGCTCCTCGACACCGATGCCAGCCGACGGCGCGCCGATGCCCGTCGACATCGCCAGGATGCGCTGCCCGCGGTACGTACCGACAACCGACTTGTACTCGCGGTTGAACGCCCACGGCTGCGGATCATCCATGAGCTTCGCAATCGCGTCGACCCGCGCCGGGTCCCCCATGATGATCGCCCGGTCCGTTCCAATCGCATGCGTCAGCTGCGTATGCGGCTGCGGAGCCTCAACTTTCATTTCATCTGCCATGATAAGCCCTCCTTTTATCAAAAATCAGAATTTGTAAGCTACGATATTGTGAATCAATTCCAAATTTTAAGCGCTATATCGGCTAGTTCTCTCTGGCGATTCTCAATTTGTTTTGGTGCCCATTCATCGTACTTCAATAATTCTGAATTCGGTTTAATAAGTGATTTTCGATACTCTGTTTTTTTATCTTTGAATGACTTATTGGATATCTTTTTATTTATACTATCATCAAGTAAAATAAGATTTCCTAACCTCCAAAGATATTTATCATGTATAGCTGGATTAATATCCGGCCATGCTTTTTTTGAGATATGTTTAGGCATGATATGTTCAATATTAACCTGCTGAGAGTTACGATTGATTTCATGATTCGAATCAAGAAAACTATGAATAGAAAGTAAGATGTATCTAATATAGGGTTGCGTTTTTTTAGAAAACGTACAAAAGCTATTATAAAAATCTTTATCAGGAATCATTTCCTTTTTTATTTCTTCAATAATTTTATTCGCTTTAATCAACTTTTCCTCATAAATATCATGAGCTATTTTTGAAAAGAATACTTCTGTTGAATTAGCTGTTTTTCCAGCTATCGTTGCATTTCTGAATATATATACTTCAATAGCACGAAGAATTTTAGCCTTATCTTTATCCGTAAAATTACCTTTTCTGAGTTCAAGCGAAAGTAAAATAGGAATAAAAGAAGTTGCATGCAATGTATGAATTGCTAAAAGTCTATCTGTGATATCTTTATCATCATAAGCATCGCAACTGTCAGGCATACAGGCGTCATGATAATATTCTGCATTATCTTCAAGTTCAGTTACCAGATCATAACTATCTTTAGAATTTTTGATTCTTACACTGATTTCACGATATAAGTCTCTTTCCCGAACTAATCCGTATTTCGCATTCCAATAATAACGAATATATTTAGTTAAATCTAAGCCAGATAAAGAATCTGTCATCTTTCTCCATTTACTTTGCACATCATACAACTTTTCCCTAGCTTGACTAAATACATAATTTTTTAAGAGATCCGCAGTTTCCAAGTCCTTGCCACGTGCATTCAAAGTTTCAAAAATAACATAAGATTCCCCTAAATCATTCGTTTCCAAATACATCACTTCAAAATTTTTGAGTAGGGCATTCCTAAAATCATAGAGTGTACGGATTTTTTCATCCATAATAAATGTATCAATTTCACTTTTCAGTTTTTTTACAAAATAGCAATAGGCAATTCTCATATTTTCGCATGCAGGCTGATCTTTCATTTTTACAAAAGAAGGGGCTTCCGCTATAATGTGTTTTGAATAGAAGTCATTTTCACTAATTTCGTTTTCAAAAGTCAAATGCAAATGCGAAGAGCTATCATAGCAATTATCGGTACGGCCTAAAGGCTCCTCAAGCGAATGATTGAGACTTTCTAGTCCCTTTTTTTCATCAGCAACATCGGTCTCTCTTACTAACTCACCACTAAGATACTGAATTGCTCTCAAGAAAATCATTGAAGTAACAGTTCTTTGTTGCCCATCAATAATATATTTCTTCTTTTCATTATTTTTATTATCTTCATAAACAACAATTTGTCCGAAAAAATGTTGTCGTCCTTGATTATTTTTAACTGACAGTAAATCTTGCCAAAAATCTTCAAGCTGGTCTGTCTCCCATGTATAATCTCTCTGGTTCATTGGAATATAATAAATATTATTTAAATACTCATTCATGGTTTTCTTTGTTGCGCTTTGAATTGCCATATGAATCTCTCCTTACTTGGGTTCTTATTACAGCAGTTTACAAACTTTGAGTGAGCTGACTTACCTGGCATCGACTTGGCTACGAATTTCCCACACCAAACATGGAACCTTTGTCAATCGCTTACAACAGACTCGTTCCTTTTGCTAATTCATCACACATATGAAACTTTTCCGTCTGGTGCATCTATACGGCTGAATCCTGTTGCAATCATGGCAAGATTCGTTCGTTCCAGGGCTGTAGCATAATTCGAAAATCTCTCTTTTTCATACGTTCACAAATAAAAAAGGCCGTCCTTGTCGGGACGACTTCTTCAGGATGTATAGTGGCCATCAACGTCTGCGAACGCTATTTGTATGGCTCAAATACTTTTTAGTCACCAGATATGCTGAACCGACCATCTTAGATTCGCTCTTTTATCTATTTTAGCAGTATACCATAAAAATAAAGAAAAGTCAATCAGATTTCATCTATCGATGCTACTGTTGCCAAGTGAGAAAATCTGCGCTATACTACAGGCATCGATGCAAAAGAATAAGCAGAGTAAGTGCTTGTGCGTTAAGTGCCGGATGTACGGGGAGTTGACATTCGGACGAAAGCCTTCGGGCTGCGGTGCAGGCATTGCATCCCGCTGCTGCAGGCACGGAAGACATTCCTTGTTGCAGCAACGCTGCGACCCATCTGTACACGACTCTACGCGTACACACAATGGAAAGGAAGGTCTTTTTTCATGTCCAGATTCTCCGTCAAGCCCCTCGTCTACGCCGGCGCCTCCGTGGCCCTGGCGGTACTCTTCTCCTATGTCTTTGCCATCCAGACGATCTTTGTGCGCATCACGTTCGGCTTCTTGCCGATTGCCATCTATGGTGCGATGTACGGGCCCATGAAGGCTGGCCTCGTCGCTGCGGCCGCCGACTTCATCGGCACGGCCCTGCTCGGCACGAGCATCTTCTTCCCGGGCTTCCTCGTCTCCGGCTTCCTCACAGGCTACATCTACGGTTGGTTCTTCTACCGCAAACACGTCACCCTGCGGCGCGCCTGCATCCCCTTCTTTCTCGTCATGGTCTTCATCCACCTGGGCCTCAACACGCTCTGGCTGACCATCTTCTATCACAAAGCCGCCTCAGCCATCTTCCTGAGCCGCCTCATCAAGAACCTCCTCTGCTATCCCATGGAAGTCGGGCTCTTCCTCATGGTCTACCGGCCCCTGCTGCGCTTCCTGCCCGAGCAGTTCCCGCAGGCGGCAGCCAAAAAGGCCGCCACCTCCACAACAGCCTGATGAATACAGGCTGCAAGCTCCCCATTGTCCGGCCCGGAAAACGAAAATAACCCCCTGGCTATGCCAGGGGGTTATTTATGCTGCAACGCTTTCAGTGTCGGCCTCGTCAGACCTTCTGCGCGCAGACGTCATTCACGAGCAGGGCCGCCTGCAGAACGGCTGCTCTGCCTACGCTTTATTTTACCTCGATATTCAGCACGTTTTGGATAGCACCGGGCTTTTCCTGGAACAGCTCGAGCGTCAGGCCGTCGGGCAGCTGCACCCATTTTTCAGGCTTGCCCTCGATGTGATGGACACCCTTGACAGCAAGCATTTCCCTGAGGACTTCGGGCATATCCTCGACAACGATGCCGAGATGATGTCCCTGTCCCGCTTTATAGTCTTCTGGCGCGGCCACAAGCTGCACGCCACCCTTGAGCCAGACCATCTTGAGATGACCATCTTTTTCCTTGCGGCGCGTTTCTGTCATGCCGAGGATTTTCTCAAAAAATTTTTGGGACCACTCAATATCTCGCACCGTCACGGCGCTGTGTTCCAAATAAGACTGTCTTGCCATGTTTTCACCTTTTTCCTTTACGCACCAATTGACTCCGTTCAAAATTCTTGAGCAGCAACAAACCACGCAGAAGCCTGTCACTGGGATCTCTATATTATCCATTTTAAACCCTATTGCACGGATTGGCAATTTTCTTTATCAGGATACTTGCATGAACCAATCCAGCACGTCAATTTATCGAAAAAGTTGCTCCAGGCACCAGGTGAAGCCTTTGGCACAGCGTTGTTCGGGATGCTGGAAGTGGTTGCCGGGGTTCCAGGTGAGGGTGGTCTTGATGCCGGCATCTTGCAGCAGGGCGTGCTGCTCCTCGATGCAGGTGCTGACGGTGCGCATGACGGGGTTGCGGGTCTTGTCTTCGCGGTCGCCGAGGCTCAGGTAGATGATGCCTGCCTTTGGCTCGTGGGCTTTGGCGTAGTCGAGCCAGCCGGGGAACCAGACGGACGGCGATGCGGCGGCAATGGCGTCGAACGAGGTGCTCTCATAGGCGCTCCAGAGTGAGAAGAGCGCGGCGAGGGAGTAGCCGCCGAGTATGACGGGGGCATTCTCTGCCAGAGCACAATGGCTCTTAAGCGCGGGCAGGATAGCCTCGATGGAATTCAGCATCTCCTCTGCTCCTGCGCCAAAGTCCTGCTTGCCGAAGACGGCGGGCGCCGTCCACGGGGAGAGCTCCTTGTTCCAGTCCTCGACAGCAAGGAAGGCGACAGCCAGCGGCATGCTGACAGCGGCGGCAATGGCGCTGACTTCCTCAAAGAGCCCCTTGCGCGCAACAATCTCTTCCTGATCGACGGGCTGTACGAGTAGGGCGCGCGGCTCTGGCTCTTGCAGGAGAAGGCATCCCTTCCCTGCTGCGTGGATCGTGGCGGGAAGGTCGTCGCACTGCCATTTCCTGCCGTTGACCACGATTAGCTGTTTCCCTTCTATCTCATTTATCTTGTTTATTTCGTTTATCTTGTTCATCGTATTATCTCTCCCATCACATTTCATAGCACAGGCATGGTACAGAAGGATTTTATCCGCTGGCAGAGAAGTATGTATTGGTTCTATAAAATCAAGCTCAGCAAGAAAGGATTCGTTATGGCTCTCTTTGCAATCGGTGACTTTCACCTCTCGTTCCAGACGCCCGAGAAATCGATGGACGTCTTTGGCGCGGTGTGGCAGCACCATGAAGAAAAAATCAAGCGGAACTGCGAGGCGCTCGTCGGGCCGCACGACACGCTCGTCATCACGGGCGACCACTCGTGGGGGCGCAAGCTCGCAGAGTGTGAGCAGGATCTCGCATTCATCGAGACGCTGCCGGGGCGCAAGATCCTGCTGCGCGGCAACCACGACATGTTCTGGGACGCAAAGAGGACAGCCTCTCTCAACCGCCGCTTTGCGGGGAAGCTGTCCTTCCTGCAGAATAATTTCTTTGCCTACGAAGATTACGCGCTCGTCGGCACGAAGGGCTTCACGTTCGAAGGGCCGTTCTATCTCGACGGGCAGGGCCGCGTCATCGGCTGGGATGAGGAGCGCGAAGCACATGCCAAGATGCTCGTCGAGCGCGAGTGCACGCGGCTGCGCCGCTCGCTCGATGCGGCGGTGGATGCGGGCTTCCAGAAGTTCATCCTGTTCCTGCACTATCCGCCGACGAACATCCTCGAGCAGAAGAGCCCCTTCACCGACATCGCCGAGGAATACGGCGCCGAGCAGGTCATCTACTCGCACTGCCACGGCGAGGAGCGCTTCCACGACAGTCTGCAGGGCGTCGTGCGCGGCATCACCTATCGGCTTGTCTCAGGCGACTATCTCGATTTCAAGCCGGTCAAGATCCTTTGACCGTGACCAGCATAAGCTGGACTGTGGTCATGCCTGCGTCTCTTTGCCGGGCCTGCGGTACTTCAGGAGCTCCTGCGGCACGCGCCTGCCCTTGTGGTAGAATTCCCAGTCGCGTTCGCCGAGCTCGCGCTGCACGCGGCACGGCACGCCAAAAGCCAGCACGCCTGCGGGGATGTCGCGCGTCACGACGCTGCCCGCGCCGATGACCGTGTTGTCACCGATCGTGACGCCGGGCACGACGATGACGCCTGCGCCGAGCCAGACGTTCTTGCCGATGCGGATGGGCAGGTTGTACTGATAGCCCTTCTCGCGCAGCTCCGGTGCCAGCGGATGGTTCGGCGTCGCGAGCGTGACGTTCGGCCCGATCATCGTGTAATCGCCAATGAAGATCTCGCCGTCGTCGACGGCCGTCAGGTTGTAGTTGGCGTAGACCTGTTTGCCGAGGTGCAGGTGATGGCCGCCCCAGTTCGCGTGCAGCGGCGGCTCGATGTAGCAGTCCTCCCCGGCTTCTGCTAGCATCTCTTTGAGCAGCTTTTGCCGCTTCTCCCATTCATGCGGCCGCGTGGCATTGTAGTCGTAGAGCTTTTCCATGCAGTCGAGCTGCTGCTTCATCAGTTCCTCATCCCCCGGCCAGTAGATCTCGCCGTTCATCATGTCATCGTACACTTTGCTCAATGGAAATCCCCTCTCTTTTGCGTCTATCATTCCTTAAGTTTTCCTGAGTATAACGATTCGACAGCACGTTTGTTTTTTCCTGCAAAAATGAATACAAGACAGCAAAAAGCAGCATCGTCAGGCCATTCCTGAGCGATGCTGCTTTTTCACGCTTAAAAACGCAGTCTTATTTTTTTCCAGTGCTGCCGCACATAGTCGTCTTACTGGTATACTTATCAGCGAGCATCCACACAAAAAGAGCAGGGCCTCGCGCGTCCTGCTCTTTTGCTCTTTAGCCGAGCCGCTCCTGCTCTTCATCCCGCTGTACCGGCATTGGCTGGCGGCGGCGCGGGCAGGTACGCCGATGCTGTGAATAATAGCTTGTGTCCTTATTATATCACATATCTTGCGTCAGCGCTCTCCATTTTTCCAGGCGTCATAGCTCACTGGCTCACGTGGATGCTTAGCTCGCTTGCACTCTGTCCTATATCGCGTATACCGCAGATGGAGCTGCTGGCAGTCGGGACAGTAATCTTTATTCGCGCCATGCCCAGGCGCGAGTGGTGCGCCGCAATCGATGCACGACGTCCGACCGACACGCCTGTCGGCGTTTCGGTCGTCTGCGTATTGCCGCCCATGCTTTTCGACCGCCCGCTTGAGCCAGCCGCGGCCGCTTTGACGGTCTTTCTCCCGGATTGCTTCTTCTGAGCAGTCCGGGCAATATTTTTGTGCTCCTGCGGTGTAGACAAATTCCTTTCCACACCTCTCGCATCGGCCGACCGTCTGCCCGATGACGATTGATTTTCCCGCGCGCTTGCGAGCTTTGTACTGCCGATCCGTCTCGCGGCGACGCTCCACTCGACAATCCGAGCAATATTTTGCGCTCGGCCCGCCGATGAATGTCGTGCCACACACTACGCAAGTGCGTGGTGCAAGAGAGCTTCCCTGCATCTGTATCCTCATCTCTGGCCCTCGACTTTCTCGACGAGGGCCAGCCGCTGTCCTGCCGTCATCTGCTCAATCTTTGCTGCCAGCTTCTTCCGCTCTTCCGGCGTGCCGAGCGTCGCATCGAGCGGATCGAGATGCAGCCCGCGAATCTTGCGAGCGTTGATGACAGCACCCATGACAACCTCGCCCATAATCTCCATCTCGCTGTCGCTCAGTGCTGGCAGCTTCTGGCTGTCAATATCGAGCATGATCTGATATCGCTCGACGATCTCGCCCAGGCGACGTGAGAAGCCGCTCGTGCGGCGGCTGTCTCCTCGCGTCTTCTCTGCCAGCTTGATGAGCGGGTCGCTCATGTATATCGTCTTTCTCATACAGCATCTCCCTTTCATGTAAAAGGCGGCCATCACTGGCCGCCCCATCGTCCCCTGTGTATCAAATCAGAAGATATGGCCGTCTTCGAGATCAATCGTTGCACCGTCATCTCTGACGTCGGCCGGGGTATCCCAGTCACAGGCATCCGCTTCATCCTCTGCCTCTTTATTGACGATGTCCCACTCCACTGTGTAGAGGGAGACATACCCGTCATCCGGGGTGTCGCCAACCTTGATGGCATTGGCGAAGTACGCGGCGTCGCCGTATCCACCTTCGTTGCTCAGATAAGCGTCCTGGATGAGGATGTACTTTGCACCCTCGAATTCAACCGATCCAAATTTCTTCTCCAGGTCGTTGATGCTCATTGCGTTTTTCATTTTAATCTTCCTTTCTTTGCTGGCTTCCTTGCGGTGCCAATCTCAAGAATCTCTTCGAGGTCTTTCTCTTTCCCTCTTTCTGATTATATTATATCCCTTTATGCGTATATTGTCAAGTATTTTATATGTATAAAATAGAAAATATATAAATAAAAAGGCGGGGCAATCGCTCCGCCTGTGTTTTATCCTGTGTCTTATTTAGTGATGTAAGCAATTTCTCCCGCTTTATGTGTGATGAGCGGATCGTCGTCATCATCACCGTCAAATGTCAGTGAGTAGAGCGGGCATGTGTACCAGCCCATCTCGTAATCTACCTCATCGGACGGCTTGACGGCTTCCGCCTCGCCGTCTTCATCAATTTTCCCGAGGAGTACGTATTTCTCTCCATTGAGCTCTTTCTCCTCATTCGCGATTTCTGGGGTCTCTGCGCTGCTGTAGCCGCCCTCAAAAAAATCTTGCTTCATATTTCATTTTGATTACCTCCTGTCAATTTTCTTGGCTTTTTATCTCTCTTTCTGCTTCTATTATATAATGCTAGCATTATATTGTCAAGAGCTTTTTGTATAATGCTAGCATTATTTTTTTTAGAGCTCCTCTGGCTCGCCAATCACGAGGTCGAGAAGGTCGATTGGGGCGGTGATGCCGAGGCCGTTGCGGAAGAAGTAGTAGCCTCCGTCGTCATCGCACCCGACGAGGTACGGGTCAATGAGCTCCTTTGTCCTGTATCTGTACATCTCGTCTTCAAAGTACATTGCCCCGTCTTCCTCGTATGCTGCAAAGCCTGGTCTGGCAGGATGCCTGATCGGGTCCCAGCTTTTGAGTGCCTCGATGGCCTCCTCCGTGCGCTCTGGAGCGGTGACGCTCCATTCATCCTCGATGCCTGCGAGCACCGCCATGTGGTCAGCGGTGAATGGTGCGGCAAGCCAGCCCTCTTCGCCATTGTCGATGCGTTCGGCGATAATCCAGTCGTCGTATGTGCGTACGCTCCAGCCAGTGTATGCTACCGACTCGGTCATCATGCCCTTGCCGCTAGCGTGGTAGCACGCGCGGCGGACATACTCGGCGAGCGATATGCCCTGCTCATCGGCATACTCGGCAAAGCGCTCGCGCTCGCCTTTCGGCAATCTGATTGCCAGCTGATCGTACGCTTTTTTCTGATACCGCGCATTAGCGCGGAGTTTTGCTTTAAGTACAGCCATTTTTACTCCTCCTTGTAAATCTCGCCGTTATCTCTCGCGACAATTTTGACCTTCAAGCCTTCGGCATTCTCAGCGATATATGCGCGGGCGTCGTCATTTGTCACTTTGATGTGATGCCCTTCATTCATCCTGTCGTATAAGTAGCACGCTGCTTCGTATACGCCGCCATTTTCGTCCCTAGCATAATCTCCGGTGTACTTTCCATTGTCCTCGACGATGTAGTCGCCACTCTTCGAGTGCTTCGTCGTGACAACATGGCCGTCATAGCTACCAATCACTTTGCTTTCTTCGTGCGGCTCTTCCTCTGCCTCTTCCTTCGCATCGGCATCTCCAAGGACGCTCCAGTACGTGTCGAAGCTGCTCGGCATGATGCCCATCTCGAGGCTCTTGTCGAGCATCTCTTTTCTCGAAACGCCTTTCTTTTCCTCTTCCTCGCTGAGCCCCACAACGAGGCGATAATTCTCTTTTGCGACATAGAGCTTCTTGTCGCTCTCTGCCGTCTTGTACACCTCAGCGTACTCCGACAAGAATTTTGCCGGCGCGAGCTCGTCAGCGTCAAAATGACGCATGTCGTATCCTCTTACATTGTAGCGGTTCGTCTTCAGATTGATGAAGCCGAAGTCAGCTTCTTCGGTCTTTTCTTCGCCGTTTACTTCGGCGATGCAGATGAGATTGATGTAGAGGCGATGGTAAGCGCCTTTTTCCCACTCATTCACCTTTGCCACAGCTTTCACGCCCGGGTACTTCTTCTCGACAGCTTCTACAACTGCCGTCATCATTTTCTCCATGTCTGCTACTTTCATTTTGATTACCTCCTGTCGATTTTCTCGGCTTCCTTATCTCTCTTTCTGTCTCTATTATATAATGCTAGCATTATATTGTCAAGAGATTTTTAGCATAATGCTAGCATTATTTTTCTTTTTTTGGCAAAAAAAAAAGAAGCCGACAGCGCAATGCTGTCGGCTTCTTCCGAGAGTATTATATCATAATATGGTTATCTTCTAAGCTGCCTATGCGGCAGATGACATACCTCATAATATGACTACTCTCTAAGCTGCCTATGCGGCAGATGATGTCCCTCATGATTCAAATGTTTTATAAGCTGCCTACGCAGCAGATAAGCCTGAATCACAAGGCGTCATAAGGTGACGGTGATTATGCTCTTACTATATCACGTGCGTCAGAGATTTGCAAGAAAAATCTTACGCTGGCTGCCTGCCATCACCAGCTGCTGTCTGTGCTACAGTCTTGCTGAGCACGAGCTTGACGATGTAGATGCCCCCCTGCATGACGAGTGGCAGGACGATGCCGTCGCGGATCTTGCACCAGCCTGCCTCGGTCTTGCTCTGCTCTTTTGTCGCCGCGCAGAAGCTGTCGACGGCATTCTCGGCGACGGGCATGACCTCGCTCAGAATCGTGCTCGTGACATGCTGCTTGACATCCTCGGTCACGTCATCGACGTGCAGTGCATCTACGATATTGTCTCTTACATCTGTCCACTTGCTCATGATTACTCCTCCTTAAAATTGATGGTCGTGAAAGCATAAAAATGTGTACCACAGCGCCATGACATGTCTGCTGCAGATGGTCCGTCTGCCGTCGTATCTGACGGTGATTGTCGTGCCGTCGCGGTGCATCCGCAGGGCTTCGCCCTCATCCGGACTCTGGCCGAGCCATCTGTGGTCCCCGTCGGCGAGCCAGGCCGCAAATTCTGGCACACGGCACAGCTCGACAAGATTGTACCAGCGGCCGCGGGCAGCATCCCGCTCCATCTTGCGCTGTGATTTTAGACTGATTTTCTTCATCTGTCCAATTTTGCGCTCTTTTTTAGACTAAGCCTCTTTGCTTGTCCAATTTGTGCTCCTTTTTAGACTTAGGTGCTGTGCTGGCGGTACCAATTCGCCTTGCCGCGCAGGACATTCCCGCCCGTCGCCTGGTCGTCGTAATCTGTCGTATAATCCCGGCTCTCATCTGTGCCGAGGTACTGCAGGTCCCAGCGCTCGCAGGTATTCTGCGGGCCGTACGGGCCGCCGGGATAATCAATATCCAGGCCGTCCGCATTGTCGGCCGCCTCGCCATGCGTCATGACATGCTCACGATCAATCGTGAGCCATAGGCCGTCAGCTACTGCGCAAGTAGCCTGGGCGATTGCCTCAATCTGCTGCGGCGTCGGTGGCTCATCGCCAAGATCATTTGTTGTCGCTCCCGCGCAGCAGCAGAGCGAGATGCCGATCGAGCCGCTATTGCGGTAGTACGTATGTGCAAGTACATCGGCAAGATTGTCAGTCGAGACGTAGATCTTGCCGTCGCCCGTGATATTGACATGGTAATCGCCGAATTTTTGGAAGTAGTGCCCTGCAGACCAATGCAGGTAAATCTTTGGCTCGCGGCCGTGTGCCCTGGCTGCATCCCAGATGTCTTCGCGGGCGGCCTCGGCCAGCTGGCGCAGCTCATCAATGCTTACCTCTCTCATATCAATCGCTCTCCTTTTTGTCTGGATACGGTGACATCTCAAGCAGAGATGCCTCCATTTTCTCGATTTCTGCTTCATAAAAATGGTGCTGCCGCGCAAGGGCGGCAAATTCAGCAAATGCTCGAAAAAGCACATGCCATTCTAGCGCTGTCACTTTTCTCTACCTTCCTTCTCTTCCGCCAGCTGCTCGAGGCGATCGCGCAGCTTTGCAGGAATCGGCACGCCTGCCTTGGCTGCGTTCTCGACAATGCTAAGTCCCTCATTGCCAAGGAAAAAGTACGTGACCGCGATACAGATGATCTGCTGATGCATTGCTGTATCGAGCACGTGTCCAAGTGACACGAGCAGCAGGATCATGATTTTTTTGAGGATGCCGCGAAAGCCGCGCTGGCTATTGAGCGACAGCGCTGGATTGATGTACGCTGCGATGACGCCGCTCACGTAATCGATCAGCATCGCGACGACCAGCGCCGCCAATGCATCATTCCACGCGCCAAAAAAGCACTCTGCCACCACTCCCATCGCCCCTGTAATCGTGCCCCATACTGCCTCAATGCGCACCGGCAAGAGCTGGCGCAGAGCCTCAATGATGTCGCTCATCGCGCCACCTCCCAATCATCGGCAAAGATATCGTAGCAGCTCGGGCTGTACGGTACCGGCTCACAGTCGCCAGACTGCACGACGAGATACTCTTGCATTGCTCTAGTGTAGCGTACGTAGACGACATCATCAAAGACCCACATATCACGCTTCATCTTTCGCCCAGCTCTCATTTGCTCTAAAGCGTCTCCAAATCTCATGCCTTTGCCTCCGTCGCCGACGCCGCAGCATCTGCAGTCGCCCCGCTGGTGCTCTTTTGCTCATCTTTTGCACTCTCATCGACGTAGCGCACGCATTTTGGATTCTGGCAGGTGCCGTCATCCCGCAGATACTGCAAGCAGCGGAAGCATCTTCTTTTCCACTTCAGTGCCATGATTATCACCCCTTTCTCTGCGCGTCGTAGTCGGCGTCAAGCTCTTTGAGCTGGGCTTTGAGTGATGCCTGTGTGTCGGCATCATCGGCCATCACGGCGGCGACGTAGGCCATCAAAATCTGATTTTTTGCTCTTTCGTATCCGGTGTCGAGCTCATTGAGCTCCTGGGCTTTCTGCGCCTCCTCGCTCGGTGTCTCCTCGGCTTCGCCGCGCAGCTCGCGGATCTCTTTTTTGAGTGTGTCAATGCGGTCGCGGGCAGCCTGGCGCCGCGCGATGAGGTCGTCTGCGTTATAAGGGTCTGGCTCCGCATTGATGCGGGCCTCGTAGATTCGTGCGACTTTGTAGTCGGCGATGTCCGACGCCGGATGTGCAAAGGCGCATCTCAAGTCGATGATCTCTTGCTCTTTTCGAGCGATCCGCTCTCTTGTCGTGTCTTCCGTGCTTGCCGCACTTGCTGTGCTTTCTGCTGTCTCAGCCATTCTTTCATCCTCCCATAAAGTTTGTCCATATTTCTGACCGTCCGATGTGCATTGTACCACTTCTTGTCGCCGCGCCATGACAGATACTGCCTCGTAAAATCTGCATACTCCATCTTTCCGGCCGCGACCAGTCTAGCTAGTGCCTTCATCTTCCGTCGCTGTGTGGTGACGGTGTCATGCGGTATCCTGCGGATGATTTTCCCGGAGTCGGTCAGAAGATACTTTGTCTTGAGGAATGTAATGCCGTGGGAGATTTTGATGATCTGTGTCTTTTGGGGATGTACAAAGAGCCCCATATCCCTGGCGATGTGCTCGATGTCTTTGCGCAGATCTTTTAGATACTCTTTGTCTGGATGCAGGATGATGCGGTCATCCATATACGCATCGTAGCAATGCAGCCGTCTGACGGTCTTGCAGTATGTGTCGATGCGCGTTGGGAAAAATATCCCTGCGATCTGTGAGAGTGGTGAGCCGATGCCGAGCGACTTTGGCAAAAGCTTCCGGCCTGTCAGCTCCTTGCTCGGTATCTTCTCGTGCTCGAGCGAATTAAAAGGCTCCTGCATGATCTCGTCGATACTGCGCGGGTCGTAGGATACATCCGGCCGATTGCTCTCTAAGATATGCTGCAGCACGGCTTTCAGCCGCTCATCCGGTATCTTTTTGATAATCGCTTTGAGCAATTTATCATGCTCGATATTATCAAAGTACTTGCGAAAATCCAGCTGGAGTGCGTATCCATCAGTACCATATCGACGGTAATGCCAGAGCAGGTGCTCTTCAAAACGCCGCCTCGTAAAAGATATCCCCTTCCCCTTTAGGCTCGCGCCATTATCGTAGATCATGTAGCGCTCGAGCACCGGAATCAGCAAAGACTGGCAGAGTGCCTGCTGGGCAATCGTGTCACGTACATTCAGCGCGCGCACGAGCCGGAGATTGCCGCGCTCACACATCTTAAATGTGACGCCGCTGCCCGGCCGGTATGATGTGCTCTCGATTTCTTCGCTGAGCTGCTGCACCTCTTTGAGCAGATTGATGCCCGCTTTCTGTGCTGAGCATTTCCATCCCGATACTCTGTGCACTCTTGCATATGCTGCAATCAGTGCATTGTAGTCTGACACAAAATCAATATACGACATAATTCCTTGTCTCATGTAGTAGCCGCGCTGATAGTAGAGGCCCGTAGGCATCTGCGTCGCGGCTAATATTTACCATTTCGGAAGGATATGCCCTCATTCCCTGCTGTAGCGGCTCGGCATATAGCCTACTTGCCGCGTCTGAGAAGCGTGGGCGGATGCCGCTCCAAGCATCCTGATAAGATGCATCATTGTAGTTGGCATTCCCGTTGTTGTTGCAATTCGCAAAGCGCGAAGCCGAAGCGACCGCTCTTAGGGCACACCCTATATTTTATTCTTCTTTGAGCTTTTCTCGGATGAGCTTCGCCGCTTGGGCAGCTTCCTGCCCTTCCAGCTCTTTGACTTTTTTATTTCCCGCTTTTCGCCATCCCTTGAGGAGCATAATCTCCTCAGTGATAATCTTGACCTGTACTTTGTATTTATTCGCGTCGACCGGCAGGATATCGATAGCAAGCTCCAGCTCTTTGAGTAGGCTCTCACAGCACGCGATGGCGCGGTCTTGATTCAGTCGCCGCTCGTCTGCCTCGGCTTTGCTTGTCGCAAAAATCGTGTACGCTCGCGTGATGGCCGTCATCATGTCGGTCAGCAGTGTCCAAATATTGTCCCGCAGCTTCTCAATTACCCATGATGGCCAATCTGTTTCAAAGCGCTTCAGGCCATTTCTCTCAGCCACTGCAAGCAGCAGCTCGGCATCCTGCGGCGGGATGTCTTTTACCATCCATTTGATATCGCGCACGCCGCGCTTCGCGCCGAGGTCACGCATCAGCAGATAGATCATCGACCGACGTAGCCGGATGGCATTATCGTAAAATTTTAGCTCAGATAATTTTCTCTTGCGAGCAAGTACACTCATCTCATATCCTTTCTACCTTGCGCCGCCCCATAAAGGGTCGGCAGCAAGGTTATCGGTCAATACAGCAGGAAAAACGGGCGGATGCCGCTCCAAGCATCCTGATAAGATGCATCAGCGTAGCCGGCAAACCCGCCGGTGCCGCAACCCGCAAAGCGCGAAGCCGAAGCGACCGCTGTCAGCCAGTACCATTTCCTGTCGGTGCGATTATTGCGGTATCCTGCGATTCTTGCCGACGGATTATGTCTAAAGAGAGCAATCTGCTGCGTGCGCTCGCCGGTGTCAAAAGCCGAGCCAAAGACGCGGCCGCCGTAGACCATATTTTCATTCATCAGATTTACGTATACGTCGTACCATCCTCATCCTGACGATGAGCCGACCCATCCGGCACCGCCGCCCGCTGGGGCGCTCGCGGAAATCGCATTTGACAATAATTCTCTGTGCTTCAGCACGTGATTACTGCCAAATGCATTCTGGATGGCTGTCACATATTTTGGGATCGTCGTCTGCCACATTTCCGACGCGACATAGCCGCCCGTCGTATCATTTGTCGCGCACATGCGCGTATTTACATTGAGTGCATCCTGCGGCACGATGAGTGCATGATTTGTCGTGCACATGCCGTCTCCTGCATACATCTCGTAATTGAGGTCGCCAATCAGCCATTTTTCTGTGCCGATGCTCGTGCCGTCGACGGTAATCTCTTTTGTGATGTAATCGCCGAGAAAGATATCGTCAAAAGTGCCCGCTGACATCGCTTTTACGAGGCCGCCATTATTAAAGTATGTCGTGAGGTCTTTACCTCGGACAAAATTTGCATGTGCTGACGCTGTCTTGGGCAAGATGTCATTGAGCACTGTCCCCGCATCGGCACCAGCCAGGGCTGATTTGACGAAGGCTGAAATGCCGAGCGCTGATTGAAAGTCACCCGCTGTCGCCTGCTTTAAGAGCGTCTGCGCGTAGTTTGTCGCGCCGAGCTTTGTCAAGATCGCCGCGGCGTTGCCAGACTTCATGATTGCCCTCGCGAGACTCGGTGCATCTACGATCGCGTCGACCTCCGTCTCTGGGTGAAATTTTTGCTCGACGCCATTTTCGTCGACAATCGTATTCTCAGTAGAGATCATTTCTTCTCCTCCTTTTACTTCACGGGCTTGAGCCAGATATCTGTCACGTCGGTCGGCTTTGTGCTGCTCATCCGGCAGTATATCGCATCGTACACTTTTCCTGTTGATGCGTCTTTGACCGATTTGAGCGGGTAGCCCTTGCCGCCAATCCATGCGTAGATACGCTTACTGCCGGTTACTGCCGCTTTTACTGACGCAATTGCATTCTTCATCGTGGTCGTCGCATTTGCGGCGGCCTCCTTTGCCTCGGCAGCTGATGATTTTGATGCAAGGGCCCATGTGCGCGAGCTCTGTGTCTTGCCAGTCGCAGAGTCCGAATCGGGCACGCCATCTGGTGACGACGTCGATACTGCCCACGCTTTGGCGCTTGTCTCCGACGCTTTTGCATTGGTCTCCGATGTCTTGGCCGCCGTCTGTGATGACGATGCCGCCGAAGCCGACGAGGCGGCGTTGGTCTCGCTGGTCTTTGCGGCGGTCTGTGATGCTGCTGCAGCGCTTTTTGATGTTGC
>ULVP01016573.1_pt1 | contig 19878 bp, 20 predicted proteins | sample 1959551 | NCBI WGS metagenome assembly ULVP01 (sample SAMEA4835789, study PRJEB28245) | human gut metagenome | biome: gut microbiome; material: fecal sample | place: Denmark | collected 2008 | reverse complement strand
AATATTGAAAATATTCTTAATTATGGATATATGGATGAGAATCCACGTCCAAAATACAAGGATGGAACACCAGCACACACAATGTCGGTAAATCATGTTGTTAGACAGTATGATTTAAGTAAAGAATTCCCAATTACAGAGGTAAGAAGAATTGCATGGAAGAGTGCAATTAAGGAAATCTTTTGGATTTATCAGGATAAATCCAATGATTTGTCTGTCCTTAATGAAAAGTACAATGTTCATTATTGGAATGAATGGGAATCAAAGGATATTCCAGGAACCATTGGGCAAAGATATGGAGCAGATGTCAACAAGTATGATTTAATTGATAATCTTATTTTGGATATCAAGGAAAATCCATATGGAAGAAGAAAGGTTATGTCTTTATGGCAGGAATCAAGTCTTAGAGCAACAGATGGACTTGCACCATGTGCATTCTTAACAATTTGGAATGTAAGAGGAGAGTATCTTGATATGATGCTTGTTCAGAGATCAGGAGATATGCTGACAGCAAGTGGAGCAGGTGGAGTGAATGAAGTACAGTATGCAGCTTTACAGATGATGATTGCTGACTGCACTGGATATAAGCCGGGCATTTTTACTCATGTTGTTGCAAATGAGCAGATTTATGACAGACATTTTGATAATGCTGAGGAAATCTGTAAAAGAATTGATGACATGGATAAAGAAGACAGAGAAGAGCCAAGAATGGTTCTAAATCATAAAGATTCTTTTTATGATTACACAATTGATGATTTTTCATTGGAAAATTATCAGCCAAAAGAACCACAGCTTTCTTTTGAGCTTGGCATTTAAAAATAAAAAAGGAGAGATAATGTATCTCTCCTTTTGTAAACAATGACTGATAGATATTTCACTATCAGCCACTGTTTACATAGAAGGTAAACGCTAATCCCATATTTAGTGGGGTAAATATGGAAAAAACAAAAGAAATTTAGTCAACACCTAAAAGGTTGTTGCTAAAATAAATATGATAGATTTTTTACAAGGAGAAGAAAATATGGAAGATTATAAAATTGAAATTGATGATAATAAAACTGAATACTATGGAATCCCAAGACATAGAAATATTTTTTATAAAGTAAGTAAAGGTATTATAAATGCTGATTTAAAAAATGAAGATGATCAGTATTTTAAAAATAGGCAAGAAGAGAGTGAAGATGATTCATATATCTACAGAAAAGAAGAATTAAAAGAAACAGATACTCAAAAATTATCTGAATCTCTTATGGATATTATGGCAGAATTTTTGGGGAAAGGATGCATTATTTATTTTTCAAATGACAAGAAGCCATTGCTTTCTCCAAGTCAAATTCCTATATTCAGGTATGCATATGATGGAACAGTAACAATTTCATTTTTTGAATCAAAGGAAGACAATGGATTGTTTGTGCATGAGATTGTTGCAGGCTACAAAAGGGATTTTACACTTTGGGTGGATATATTAAAAGAATATGATGATATGCCATTTATTTTGCTAGTTGAAAAAAAGGATAAACTTTGGCAATTAATTACAAGATAAGGAGTGGGTATATGAATATAAATGATATAAAAAAGATGACTCCAAAAGAAGTGGCAGAATTTTGTGATGATAACTATTTCAATTTTCCAATAATGAAACATATTGAATCAACAGATGATTTAAAAGAAGCGTCAAAATATATGGGAATTTTAATGGGACATTATTCATTTTTGGCATCACTTTTAGCACATTTAAAATATATGATACGAGATGCAAAGGTTAGTGGAAACCAAAAAGAAGCAAATGACTTGATAGATAAAAGAACAACCATTGATTTAGCATTTAATATTATAAAAGACCAGTATGCCATGATTTCAAGGAGAATTACGATTTATGAAGATTTGGCAGATGAAATGAAAATGACTGACTATATCAAGAAGAAAAAATAGTTTTTGCAAAACAGTTCATAAATGCAAAAGTTATATATTAAAAGAGAGGTGAAAACACGTGGGACAGGCATATGAAGAGAAGACTGAACATCTGATTGAAATGTTTATGAAGTACAGTGATAAAAAATCATTAGATGTAAATGAGTTTCTGAAGATTAGGAAGCAGGCAATTAAAGAAACAGATGATATTGTTTTTAACGGAACAAATATTATCAGACCATTAAGTGATACCAAGATACCACAAGAAGAGAAAAGAACAAATAAAAAAGAAAATAGCAGAGTTAATAGTAATAATCACAAAAAACAATCAAACACAAGACCAATAGAAAAGGCAGAGACACATACAGAAGAATTGGAATCTGATGAATTTACAAAGGAAGATATGTTTTTGGCAATGATTAAGGATGTAGAGGATTAAGGAGGTTTATAATGAAGAGATATATTGCAGTTGACAGTGGTAAGTATGCAACCAAGGTTGCTTGTTACATTCCAGATTCTGAAAAGATAGAAAAGTTCAAGTTTAGAACTAAAATCAGTGATGGAAATTTTAAGGATGATGCAGTGGAAACAGCAACAATGGTAGTGGAGTATGAAGGGAAAACATACAAGATCGGTAATGGAGCTGTAAAAGAAGCAGAACTTAACACCAGTAAGACAAGTGAAATCCATAAGATTTGTACGCTTACAGCCATTGCAATGTGTGTAAGCAAGGATGAAGTGGATGAAGTTTGTGTGTCAGCAGGAATTCCAGTAAAAGAATGGGAAAATGTTGAGAAAAGAGCAGAATATAAGGCTTATATTTTTCCAGAAGGAGAAATCTCACTAAAAATTATGGATAGTCAGCTAAATCCTATTACTAAGACATTTAAGATTGTTTCAAGACATGTTTACCCTGAGACAATGGGAGCATTGTATTTGGATAATGTAGTAGAAAACAGTAATGATGCAGTAGCAATCATTGATTTAGGAAATCTGAATGTAAATGGTACTTACTGGAATAGAAGAGAGCTTGACAGACAGTATAGTTTTACAGATGAGTTAGGTGGAAGTATTTTAATTTCAGGATTAAGTCAGGAACTTTCAGCAGAATTTTCAAGATGTGATGAAAACTATGTAGCAAAGGTATTAAAACAGCCTTTGGAACATAGAATGCTTGTTCCAAACAGACCAAATCCAGAGATTGAAAAAAGAAGTAAGGAAATGATTACAGATTATCTTATTGATTTTGTGAATTTAATCAAAAGGCGATGCGATGCCAAGCATTGGTCTTTGGATTTTATGACATTAGTATTTATTGGTGGAACCTCAAAGATTTTGGTAAATGAAATCAAGAATGTCTTTGGAGAGGAAACTGTCATCCCTGATGATCCAGAATATGCAAATGTAGTTGGTTTCTTAAGAATCATGTGTGGAAAGGTTTTACATAAAATGATTCAAATTTAGTACATATTTAATGGGATAGTATAATTTGCTATCCCATTCTTTGTTAAGGAGAAAAATTATGGAACATAAGAAGTTATTTACAGTGTTAAAGATTGTTTTTGCAGTTATCAGCATCTTGTTTCTGATGCTTGCAGGGTATGCAAGTAGGCAATATCTGATGTGTACAGAAAAAGTGTCAGCAACTGCATTGTATGGCAACAAAATCAATGGTGTATTTATAGAAAGACTTGGAGAAGAAGTGGCATATGTTTATGCCTATGATGGAATAAATTACTCCAAGAAAGACATTACATCATTTGAAAAAGTAAAAAAAATAAATGAAAGTGGACAGACTTATGTATGGATATGTCCTACCAATCCAGAAATAAGTGCATTTGATAGAAAAGAAGATATTATAATATTTTCTTTAGCAAACATGACTTTATCACTCATATTAACAATTGGATTTACTTTCAAAACAAAATGATTATTTTTGCAAAAATCAAGCAAAATTAGTCAATGTTATAATTAAGTAAATAAAAGTAAAAGGAGATATCAAAATTATGACAAAACAAGAGATAAGATTAGGAGATATTGTAAATGTACCAGCAAGGGTAGACGGATACTTAGATAAGGGTTATACTGGTACAGTAATTGGAATCTATTCAAATCTGATTTCTATTAAGCCTAATGACAAGGATTTTAGAACTACAGTTATGAATTGTGATATTCCAAAACTTAAACTTGTCATGCATAAGGCAAACAGTACATTAGAAAGGGAATTTGATGATCTTTATGACTCAGTAAAATAAAATCATTGATATGGTGGCAATATGAAATGTAAGCTATGTGGAGGGAAAAGTCACAGATATGTAAAAATTAAAAATGGAAGCATTTGTGAAGAGTGTTATAACAAGATGCCAATGTTGATTGCAATAAACTGTGGTTCATTGACATCATCAGAAATAACATGTGCATACAGAATCATGAAAGAAATGACAGATGAAGAAATAAAGAAAATCTGTTGGTGTAGTATTGGTACTGAATATGGTGCAGTGGAACTTTCTGATGAGAAATTGGTAGTACAAAATGCTGCAATCAATTATGAAGATATTAAGGATATCTCATTTTCAGTAATACCAAAACGCAATGTAAAGGATTCTGAAATTGGTTCAAAAAAGCATTGTGCTAAAGTGGATATTTATGTCACATTAGAGACAAAAAAGCCTTGCTTTAGAATTAACACTCTTGTTAAAAAAAATACATGTCTTGATTATATTATCCATGGAAAGCAAATTACATTTGATTTGCCGGTTATCTATACAAAAATAATCAATGCATTAAAGCAGGTTATTGATGGCAAAGAAAAGGATTTTAGTTTTTTCCATAAGGAATTTACAGAATATATTGCTGATATTAAAAGAAAAAAGAAAGAGGAAGAAGAAGAAGTTGAGAGAAAATGGGAAGAATATTTGAATCAAAAGCATGAAAAAGAGAGAGAGGAAAAAAGACAAAGAGATCAAAAAGATTATTATAGATTTTATAATAGTTCAAAAGGTGAAAGATTTAATAAAGATAAGAAACAAGACAATCAGAAGAATAATAAAAGCAACAGTAAAAGTGGAAAATTTAATCAAAAGAATGCTAAAGTATCTGAGTTTGAAAAAGCAAAGAAAATGTTTGGAGTAGAAATTCCATATACAGAGGCTGAAATCAGAAAGAAGAGAAATGAACTTATTAAAAAGGTTCATCCTGATGCCGGGGGTTCTGAAAAGAAAGCAGCACAAATAAATGAATATTATGCCTTATTGAAAAAGTTTGTTGTATCATAAAAGAAAGGAGGATAAAACATATGGATAAGCAAGAAGAAAAATTTGCATTGTACAATCAGATAAAATTAGCAATTTTCATCACAATTACAGCTATCTTGATAATGTGGTTTAGAACAAATGTTATAAGCATGAATTATGTACCAACAAAGTCAATGGAAAATACATTATGTGTTGGGGATATTTTGCTTGGTAGTTGCAATACAGACAACATAAGCAGATATGACATCATTGTGTTTTACCCTCCAAAAGAAGCAAAGCCCGAGTACAAGTCTGAAAAATATGTAAAAAGGGTAATTGGACTTCCGGGAGATACTGTCAGCATTAAAGATAACAAAGTATATATCAATGGTAAATTGATTGAGGAAGATTATATAAAAGAGCCAATGGAAACAGCCGATGCAACATATGAAATTCCAAAAGATGAATATTTTGTTATGGGAGATAACAGAAATAATTCATTAGATGCAAGATTTTGGAATGGTGCATTTGTAAAGAAAGATAGTATTTTGTCTGTAGAAACAACAATTATTTATCCTTTTAATAGGGTTGGGAGCTGTGTTTATAATTAACACATTAAGGTATATGTAAATATCATAATCCAAATAGCATTTACTTTAGTAGGTGCTATTTTTTTTTGCAATTGTATTCGTATTTACTGATGAAGTATAATTAAATAAAAAGGAATAAATTTGTTATATGTAAAAAGAAAGGTATTTAAAAATGAGTGATGAACAGTTAGAAGAAATGATAAATGAGATTACAAAAGGACAGAAATTTATAAAATTTCAGATTTCTCAGATTAAATCAGGATTAGAATGTGGCTTATCCATAGAGCAAGTACAGGTATATGCTAAACCTAAGTATAATTTTTTACAAATGGAACAAATCAGATTAGGGCTTGAACAGGGATTATCAGAGGAACAAGTACAGATGTATACTGACTCTAAATTTGCATGTACCCAAATGGAAGAGATTAGAGAAGGTATTAGAAATGGATTAACAATAGAGCAAATACAGTTTTATGCTAATCCAAAATTTGTTTGGGAACAAATGAGAGAAATCCGTTTAGGCTTTGAACATGGCTTATCCATAAAGAATGTACAACTTTATGCAAAACCTGAGTTCTGTGCATTTAGGGATTGTAATCAGATGGAAGCAATAAGATTAGATCTTGAGATATTAAAGAGACACCATCTCATATAAGATGATGTTTCTTTTTTTTTGATTCCTATGTTTATTTTAAAGAATGAGATATGACATATTTTGTGTAGCTTGGAAACAATGAAGTAGAAAGAGAGGATTTTGTTATGGATGAGAAGAAGTTACAAGAAATGATGGATGAGATTACAAATGGGAAAGAATATGATAAAGAACAGATGTTGCAAATTCAATGGGGGGTTGAAGATGGCTTAACAAAGGAACAAATACAGTTTTATGCTGATTCTAAATTTAGTGATCTCCAAATGGAAGAAATCCGATGGGGATTTGAAGATAAGTTAACTGTAGAACAAGTAGAAATATATGCTGACACCAAATTTGATGAAAGACAAATGCGCCAAATCAGAGGAGGTTTGGAAAATAAATTAACTATGAAGCAAGTAAGCATTTATACTAATCCTAAATTTAATGAGGATCAAATGTATGAAATTAGATGTGGATTTGAAGATAAGTTAACAATGGAACAAGTACAAGTATACGCAGATTCTAAATTTGATAGTGAACAAATGTGGCAAATAAGAAAAGGATTTGAGAATAGTTTATCTATGGAACAAGTGCAGTTTTATGCAGATTCTAAGTTTGACAATAATCAGATGAAACAAATCAGAGAAGGCTTTGAGCATGGTTTGTCTATGAAGCAGGTGCAAGTATATGCAAATACTAAATTTGACAGTTGGAATATGTATCAAATCAGAAGAGGCTTTGAGGACGGTTTGTCTATGGAACAAGTACAGGTGTATGCTGATTCTGAATTTGATTGGTCTCAAATGCAAGAAATTCAAGAAGGCTTTGAACTTGGGTTGTCTATGGAGCAAGTACAAGTGTATGCTAAAACTGAGTTTGAGTCAAATCAAATGAAACAAATTAGAAAAGGATTTGAGCATGAATTAACAATGGAACAAGTGCAACTTTATGCTAATCCTAAATTTGGTAATTGGCAGATGCAAAAGATCAAAGGAGGTTTTGAATATGGTTTAACTATGGAACAGGTGCAGACGTATGCTAAAACTGAGTTTGAGCCAAATCAAATGGAACAAATTAGAAAAGGATTTGAGCATGAATTAACAATGGAACAAGTGCAATTATATGCAAAACCTGGGTTTAGTGCAAGTTTTAGTAATGAAGATAGAGATTATTGGGGTTATAATAATCAAATGGAACAAATTAGAAAAGGATTTGAGCATGGTTTAAGCATGGAGCAAATTCAATCATATACAGATTCTGAATTTGAAGATTGGCGAATGGAAGAAATTAGATTAGGATTTGAACATGGATTAACAATGGAACAAGTTCAATCATATGCTTATGAATTTGATAAAGATTTAATGCAAGAGATGAGAGAAGAGGCTGAATCACACTTGTCAGAAATTACAACTCACTATAAAGGTGAATTAGGGGAGCTCGATTACAATAGAGGAAGCTTTGTGTTGCTGCATGATAAAGATGGAAAAGATTATCTTCATTACAATGAATATATAGGTAATACTACACTTGACTTGCCAGATGGAATTACAAACACAAGAAATATGTTCAAAGATTGTACACTTCCAGATGGATTTACATTTGGAGATTTTAATACAAGTAAAGTTACAGACATGAGTGGTATGTTTGAAAACTGCAGTATGCCAGATAATTTCGCACTTGGAGAAGATTTTGACACAGGGAACGTAGAAGATATGTCTTGTATGTTTAATGGATGTAATGTACCAAATAACTTTGTATTCAATGACAAGTTTGTGATAAATGATAACTGCATTGTAGAAAACATGTTTGAAGATAGTAACATTGATGATTTATCTCCATTAGAAGAACCTGATTTGGAAGCAGAGGGAGAGGAATTATAAATTTATCTATTCAAAAATAAAAATCCAAGGAATTAAATTCCTAGAAATAGTCACAATAATAATTGTGGCTATTTTTTTTATTCAAAATAACAGTGAAAAAAGGAAAAATTGATCATGTTTTACCTGAAAGGAGGTAAACATTATGAATATTCCAATTTGGGAAAAGGCAGCAATGACAGTAGAAGAAGCAAGTGAATACAGCAATATTGGGATTGTAAAGATAAGAAAATTATTAAGCAGCCCCAATTGTACTTTTGTACTTCATGTAGGGAACAAAAAGCTAGTAAAGAAAAAAGAATTTTTGGAATTCCTATCTAAGGTAAACAGAATATAAAGATGGAAATTGTTGGTACTTTATGTTATGATACAAGTTATCCTACATAAAGTCTGCTATTTCCACAGAAAGAGGTGGAAATTAAATATGGGATTAAGTCTAAAAGGGAAGGAACTAGGAAAGGGAATCTCTCAAAGAAAAGATGGAAGATTCTCTGCTAGATACACCACAAGTAGTGGATTCAGAAAACAAAAGTATTTCAAAAGTTTAAGTGAATGCAGACAATGGTTAGCTGAAGAATTATTCAAAAAAGAACATTGTAATGTAGAAAATTATGATGAAATGACAACAGAAACATGGTATGAGTATTGGTTTAATGAATTAAAGAAAGATAATATCAAAAAAAATACCAGAAGAACTTACAATGATAGATGGAGAATCAATGTAAAACCATTTATTGGAAATAAGCCTTTGAATAAAGTTACAGCTATTGATTTGTTGGGTATTATGCAAAACATGAAAGAAAAAAATTATGCTGATTCTACGATGAATCACACAAGAGGATTGTTGCATCAATTATTTGACACAGCAGTTGATTTGGATATAATTGATAAAAATCCGGTGAAAAGACAAATGCATGATGTCAAAGGGAGAACAACAGAAAAAAAAGAGGCTTTGACTGATGAAGAATTAGAAAAATTCTTAAATGAAGCAAAACACAGAACTAAATATAATCAATATGCATTTATTCTGCAGACTGGATTAAGAATTGGTGAATTGATTGCACTTACATGGGATGACATTGATTTTGAAAAAAGAATGCTGACTGTCAATAAAACAATGGAGTATAGATCATCAGAAGGACAGTGGCATATAGGAACTCCAAAAACAAAATCAAGTAACAGAAAAATCTATCTCAATGATCTTGCAATAGATATATTAAAAGATCAAAGAAGAAAAAACATGAGTTTGAAACAGATTCCTATAGAATTTGCAAAGCAAGTGTTTCTGACAAGAAATGGAACACCAACAAAGAATTCAGCTTATGATACATCCATTGTAGCAATATGTGATAAAGTGGGAATAAGGAGATTCGGGATTCACATTCTCAGACATACATTTGCAACAAGATGTGCAAGAGCAGGAATGAAACCACAAGTCTTAAAAAAGATTATGGGACATGCAAAAATAAAAACAACAATGGATATTTATGTTACTGTGTTTGATTCTGATGAAATTAGAGAAATGAATTTCATCCAAGATAAGCTGATTGTCTAGCAGTGAAAATGGTGTAAAAAATGGTGTAAAACACAAAAAATAAGAAGAAATAAAAGCTGTAGAACCAAGTAAAATCAAGGCTCTACAAGGAAAGGAAAGTGAAAATATGAAATTAGGAATCGTCGGGCTTCCGAACGTCGGAAAGTCCACATTATTTAATTCTTTGACAAAGGCGGGCGCGGAAAGCGCGAACTATCCGTTCTGTACGATCGATCCGAACGTGGGTGTCGTACCGGTACCGGACAAGCGTCTTGACAAGCTGACCGAGATGTATCATTCAGCGAAGACAACACCGGCCGTGATTGAGTTCGTTGATATTGCAGGACTTGTAAAGGGTGCATCCAAGGGAGAAGGACTTGGAAACCAGTTCTTATCCAACATTCGTGAGACAGATGCGATTGTGCATGTTGTACGTTGCTTTGAAGATCCAAATGTCATTCATGTCGATGGTTCGGTTGATCCGATCCGTGATATTGAGACGATTAACTACGAGTTGATCTTCGCAGATATTGAGGTGCTTGACCGTCGAATTGCGAAGGGACAGCGTGGTGCAGCCAATAATAAGGAACTTGCAAAGGAAGTTGATCTGCAGAAGCGGATCAAGGAGCATCTGGAATCCGGTAAGCTTGCAATTTCCTTTGAGACAGACGATGAGGACGAAATCAAGTGGATCAAGGAATACAACCTGCTGACAGGAAAGCCGGTGATCTATGCGGCAAATGTATCCGAGGATGATCTGGCAGACGATGGAGCAAGCAATCCATATGTACAGAAGGTGCGCGAATATGCGAAGGAATTTGGCAGTGAAGTATTTGCTGTGTGTGCACAGATTGAGCAGGAGATCTCCGAGTTAGATGATGATGAGAAGCAGATGTTCTTAGAGGAGCTTGGCGTATCGGAGTCCGGTCTGGATAAGCTGATCAAGGCAAGTTATTCTCTGCTTGGACTCATCAGTTACCTGACAAGTGGTCCGGATGAGACACGTGCATGGACAATCACGAAGGGCACGAAGGCACCACAGGCAGCGGGTAAGATCCATACGGATTTTGAACGTGGATTCATCAAGGCGGAGGTTGTTGCTTACGATGATCTCATGGAGAGCGGCAACATGCTTGCAGCGAAGGAAAAAGGACTTGTACGACAGGAAGGAAAAGAATATGTCGTGCAGGATGGCGATGTGATCTTATTCAAGTTTAATGTATAGAAACATATCATTGTGAAAAACTTATCAATAGAGTCAATTGACGAAAATAAAAAGGAAAAACTATGTATGATATCAGATTCCCAAATCTTGGGATAGTATTAAAAAATATCAAAGACGGATTCACGATCTTTGGATTTGAAATCAAATTTTATGGTGTGATCATAGCACTTGGATTTGTGCTGGCGTTCCTTGTAATCAGCAAGGAAGCAAAAAGGACCGGACAGAGCGAGGACACATATCTGGACTTCATGCTCTGGCTGATCATCCCGGCAATCTTAGGTGCGCGGCTCTACTATATTATATTCAGCTGGGATTCGTATTTCCAGAAGGGCAAGGGCTTCGGGAAGACGTTGTTCGATCTGATTGATATCCGGAGCGGCGGACTTGCCATCTACGGTGGCGTGATCGCGGGTGTGATTGTTGCAATCGTCTTTGCGAAGAAGCAGAAGATGAAGTTCTCTGTACTTGCCGACACGGTGACGATGGGACTTCTGATCGGACAGATCATGGGACGCTGGGGCAACTTCTTCAACCGGGAAGCGTTTGGCGATTATACGAATTCGCTTTTTGCGATGGCGATTCCGACCGACTATTATGTTGGCAAAGGAACCCTGACCGGTATGATTAACTCCGGTATCATCACTTCGGAGATGGCGAATCATATGCAGGTCTACGATGGCATGCAGTGGATCACGGTACATCCGACCTTCCTGTACGAATCGGTGTGGAATCTGATCCTTTTGATTGTTATTTTCATCTACCGGAAGCACAAGAAGTTTGATGGCGAGATCTTCCTCATGTATCTGTGGGGCTATGGTCTTGGACGTGTTTGGATCGAGGGACTTCGTTCAGATTCCCTGATGCTTCCGTTCTTCAACATGAAGGTATCCCAGATGATCGCAGCAATCTGTGTACTGGCTTGTTCCGTGCTGATTGTAAAAAAACGGATGGATACCGTAAAAAAACAGGCACCAGCAGGAAAAAAGGAACAATAAATCAATTAAAAATTGTAAGAAATGGACAAGGGAAATGCAAATTGGTATTGCATTTCCCTTTTTTTTGCGTTACAATGAAACCCAAGTGGAAGCTGAGTGGCAGTGAAATGGATGTCAAGTGGTGCTCGGTGGAGGTTGTTCCCACACAGGGAAGAACATTGCATGCAATACGAAAGGTGAAGCTATATGTCAATGGGTATGATAGGAGAATCGAATCATGGCCTCGATGCAAAAGGCAGATTGATTATTCCCATAAGATTCCGTCAGGAACTTGGGGATAAATTTGTGCTGTGCAATGGCATGGACCATAACATTGACGTATATCCGGAAGCAGAGTGGACAAAATTCGCAGAGAAGCTTGCTGCACTGCCAAAGAGTAATTTCCAGGCAAGACGTCTTCGTGATTTCTACGAAGGATCTGCGGTTGTCTGTGAGATGGATAGTCAGTATCGTATTGTAATTCCACAAAAATTACGTGAATATGCGGGCATTGATCGCGAGGTTGTCATGATTGGACATACGGATACCGTAGCAATCTGGGATAAGGCAGCATGGGATAAGATCAACAGCCCAGAAGAGATTGACCTGAAAGAAATCGCCGAGATTGGTGAGTTGTTCAACATCTAAGGGAGGCTGCGATGGAATTTAAACACAAATCGGTACTTTTGGATGAGACAATTGACAGTCTGAATATAAAACCGGATGGAATCTATGTGGATGGAACCCTCGGTGGGGGTGGACATTCCTTAGAGATCTGCAAGCGGCTTTCGGACAAAGGTAGACTGATCGGAATCGATCAGGATCTGGATGCGATTGCAGCTGCGACCGAGCGGTTGAAGGATTACAAAGATCGTGTAACGATCGTGCATTCCAACTATCAGGATATCGATGCAGTATTAAAGAACTGTTCTGTGAGCGGTGTTGACGGAATCGTTCTGGATCTCGGTGTCTCCTCGTATCAGCTTGATAATGTGGAACGTGGGTTTACTTATCGTGAGGACACGCCGCTTGATATGCGGATGAATCAGGAAAGTACTATGACAGCGAAGGATATTGTAAATGAATATTCTGAAATGGAGCTGTACCATGTGATCCGCGATTATGGCGAGGACAGTTTCGCTAAGAATATTGCAAAGCATATCGTCAAGGCGAGACAGGAGCAGGTGATAGAGACAACCGGACAGTTAAACGAGATCATCAAGGCGGCGATCCCGGCGAAAGTCCGGCAGGGACAGGGACACCCGTCCAAGAAAACATTTCAGGCGATTCGGATTGAATTGAATCACGAGCTGGATGTGCTGGAGAATTCGTTAGATACTATGATCTCATGGCTGAATCCAGGTGGCAGATTGAGCGTGATCACATTCCATTCGTTGGAAGACAGGATTGTAAAAACGATATTTAAAAGAAATATGAATCCATGTACATGTCCACCGGAGTTCCCGATTTGTGTATGTGGGAAGAAGCCGACTGGCAAGGTGATTACCAGAAAGCCGATTGTTCCAAGTGAACAGGAACTGGCAGAAAACAGTAGGGCAAAGAGTTCCAAGCTGCGGGTATTTGAAAAAGCAGATGTATGATTTTAAGGAGTGATTGATATGGCACAACAGGTTAGAAGACAAATGAATTATGTAGACGGTACGGCTGCAAGACAGATGTACGCAGCTCCGGCACGCCGTGTGCATGAGCCGGAAAGAAAGGCACCGAGCCGTAGAGTTGCTCCACAACAGCGTCCGCAGGAACGACCAAAGGTACGGCGCAGAGTGACTGCGCAGACCAAAAAGACGCTGGCATTCTCCGCAGGATATATGCTGTTTATGGCATTTATGGTATGTCTGGTTGTTGGATCAAGCGTATTGATGTTATATTTGAATACGAAGATCAGCACACAGCAGAACAACATCAGTGCCTTAGAGGCAGAACTTGAAAAGATCGAAGATGATAACGCAGCACATAAGCTTCGTTTGAATAATATGTATACATTGGACGATATTTACAATGTAGCAACCAATGAACTTGGCATGGTCTACGCTAAGAGGGGACAGATCATTTATTATGACAGTGCCAATGAAGATTATGTAAAACAGTATCAGGATGTTCCGGGTTCGAATTAGGATGTAGATCAAAAGTCGAGCAGTTTCGCTGCTCGATTTTTGCGGTTGAGGTAAAAGTATGACTAGAAGACCACAAAACAGAGAAAATAGAAGAAGACGAAAGCGAAAGGTATTTACCAACCGGATGCGCGGCAGATTGAAATTTGTGTTTGGGTGTGTCATGGTTGGATTTGGTGTGCTTGGTGCAAAAATTATCTGGATCAATGCACAAAAAGGAAGCCAGTATAAGCAGCAGGTGTTGACGCAACAGGGCTATTCCAGCAAAGTGATTCCGTATAAGCGTGGTGATATTGTCGATGCGAACGGAACCGTGCTTGCGACGGATAAGAAGGTGTATGATCTGATATTAGAGCCTGCCAATATCGTGCAGTATGAGAAGAAAAAGACGGCGACGGTATCAGCGCTGAAGGAATTTTTCGGATTTACAGATGAGGAGATCGCAGGATTTCTGGCAAATGAAAAATCGTACTATGTAGTGGCAAAGAAGGGCGTTGAGTACGAGGAAGTACAGAAATTTGAGGAATACTGCAAAACCGATGAAGGCTCCAATGTCGTTGGAATCTATTACGAAGAGCGGTATGTACGTGTCTATCCGAACAAAGAACTTGCGTGCCATCTGCTTGGATTTACCGTCAGCGGAAATGTCGGCATGTATGGCGTCGAGGAGTATTATAACAGCGAGTTAAATGGTACGAACGGACGGGAATACTCGTATCTGAATGAGGATTACGGCGTGACCAATTCGATTGAGCCGGCAACTAACGGCTATAACCTTGTGACAAGTATTGATGCAAATGTACAGAAGATTGTTGAGGAAAAGGTAAAGGCAAAACTGGAGGAAGAGGACGCTAAGAATATATCCGTGCTCGTGATGAATCCGAAGAATTGTCAGATCATGGCGCTGTATAATTCCCATACATTTGATCCAAACGATGCTTATGATCTGGATTCGACACAGTATCAGTTCGATACGCAGGAAGAACTCGAGGCATCCGGATATTCCAGTTTTGAGGACTTTAAGCAAAACGGAACAGATGAAGAACATGTGGATGCGCTATACAAGGTATGGCGTAACTTCCCAGTATCGGATGTGTTTGAGCCGGGTTCTACCTATAAGACATTTACGATTTCCGGCGCACTCGAAGAGGGTGTGATCACACCAGAGGATACATTCTTCTGTGATGGTGGTGAGCAGATTGAGGACCGTTATATACAGTGTCATTCCCATGATTACGGTGGACATGGAATGGTCGACCTTTCCGGAGCGCTGGAGAAATCCTGCAACGATGCTTTGATGCAGATTGCAGCAAAGGAAGGAATTGCATTATTTGATAAATATCAGGTGTTGTTTGGATTTGGACAGTCCACGAATGTCGATCTGCCGGGTGAACCAAGCGATTCCTCACTCAGTGGGCTCGTATATCATGCAGATAATATGGGAGCTGTATCCCTTGCGATATCTTCGTTTGGACAGGGTGTAACAACCTCAATGATGCAGGTTGGAACCGCATTTTGTTCTGCAATTAACGGCGGATATTATTATGAGCCAAGTGTTGTACAGCGGATCGAAGATGAAAATGGAAATATCGTCCGGAATCTGGACCCTGTGCTAGTCAGAAGAACGATCTCGGAGGATGTATCAGCACAGATGCGTCAGTTTTTAAAGAACGTAGTATCCGAAGGTACCGGTAAGAAAGCGACCGTTGAGGGTTACGAGATTGGAGGTAAGACCGGTACTGCCGAGAAGCTTCCACGAGGAAATGGAAAATACATTCTTTCCTTTATTGGATTTGCACCGGTGGACGATCCACAGGTTGTTATCTATGTCGTAGCGGATGAACCGGAATTACAGTCAGGAAGTGGCGAGGCAGCGCATTTGTTTGCAGATATTGCAGAAGCTATCTTCCCATATTTGAATATTTATAAGACGGATGAGACATATGATATTGATGAGGCAACGGCAGAGGATGAACCTGCAACGCCAATCTATGGTGGAGAAGCTCCGGCCAATGATGTAGCTGGTGGCAGCGACAACCCATATGTCGAGCAGTCCGAGGGTGAGACGACAACCGAGACAACGACAGAAGATCCGAGTGCAACGACAGAAGCGCCTGCACAGGACACAACGCAGGAAGCACCAACCGGATGATGTAGAAAACAGGTATAGTTCGCACGCACAGGGAATACATTTTTATAAAATGAGAATTGGGCGATAGCGGATATGCAGCATTTATTTACGAGTTCCCATCGGAAGCGATTGTTGATCGTAGTGATTGCATTTTTTACGTTATTGACTATAATAACGGTGAAGCTTGTTTCCATCATGACCATGCAGGCGGACGATTATGGATATCGGGCGCGGGCGGTACAGGAACGTGAGCGCAGCATCAAGGCAAAGCGCGGCAGCATCTATGATAGAAATGGTGTTGTGCTTGCTGGTAACCAGGCAGTCTGTTCGATTTCGGTAATCTACAACCAGATCGAAGATCCGGAGACTGTAATTCGGGTTCTCAGTGAGAAACTGGAACTACCGGAGGAAGATGTCCGGAGACGTGTAGAGAAACGCTCGGTGCGTGAGAAAATCAAAAGCAATGTGGACAAGGAATTGGCAGATGAGATCCGCGCGATGAATCTGGCAGGCGTTATGATTGATGAGGACTACAAACGGTATTATCCGTACAGTACACTGGCATCCCATGTGCTGGGATTTACAGGTAGCGACAATCAGGGTATTGTCGGGCTGGAAGTATACTATGATGATCTGTTGATGGGCGAAAATGGCAGCATCAACACCGTTACAAATGCCAGAGGCATTGAAGTGGAAAATATGGCGGAGAGAAGAGTGGAAGGCACAGCCGGACAAAATCTTGTCACGTCCATAGATATAAACATCCAGCAATATATCACGCAGAAAGCGCTTGAGGTGCTGGAGAAAAAACAGGCAAAACGCGTATGTATTATCGTGATGAATCCGCAGAATGGAGAGATCTATGCACTTGCGGATGTGCCGGAATACAACTTAAATGAACCGTTTACATTGAATTATGAGACGGACGAAACGGTAACGCAGGATATGCGGAACCAAATGTGGAGAAACTATTGTATCAGTGATACCTATGAGCCGGGTTCGACGTTCAAGATTGTGACAGCGACAACTGCTTTTGAGCAGGGCGTGTTGCGCGTGGAAGATCAGTTTTACTGCCCAGGTTATCATATTGTGGAGGATCGCCGGATTCGGTGCCACAAGGTTGCCGGACATGGGGCAGAAACCTTCCGGGAAGGTATCATGAATTCCTGCAATCCAGTGTTTATGCAGGTTGGGGAACGCATTGGCGTGGATGGTTTCTATGATGGTTTAAGAAAATTAGGGTTGTTTGAGCAGACGGGGGTCGACCTGCCGGGAGAGGCAAATTCCATCTTCCATAAGCAGGAAAAGGTAGGACCGGTCGAGCTTGCAACGATGTCATTTGGACAGTCGTTTCAGATTACGCCGTTACAGTTGATGCGTGCAGCAGCTGCGGTAGTAAATGGCGGGAATCTGGTCACACCTCATTTCGGTGTGTATACGACAGATGAAAATAACAATGTCACTGAGGTTTTGAAATATGAGACGAAGACAGGAGCAGTAAGTACAGCAACCAGCGAGACGATGAAAGGACTGCTCGAAGCAGTCGTTGCAGAGGGCACCGGACATCGGGCGTATATCGCAGGGTATTCGATTGGTGGCAAGACGGCAACAAGTGAGAAACTGCCGCGAAGTGAGAACCGTTACATTTCATCCTTCCTTGGATTTTCGCCGGCGGACAATCCGCAGGTTATGACACTGATTCTGATTGATGAACCGCAGGGTATCTATTATGGAGGTACGATTGCGGCACCGGTCGTAGGTGAGATATACGACAACATTCTGCCGTATCTCGGTATCTACAAGGACGAGAACGCAGAGGAGGAGACGACGCAGACAATCAGCATCGACGATGCTGTGTTTTAAATATTACAATACAAGCGATGGCTTGATAAAGGAGAGAAGATATGAAGTACGACATAATTGTTCCAGCATTGATAGCATTTGGTGTGAGTGTGATCTTAAGTCCGATCATTATTCCATTCTTAAAGAAACTGAAGTTCGGGCAGTTTGTGCGTGACGATGGACCGGAATCGCATCTGAAGAAGTCGGGAACGCCGACGATGGGTGGATTGATCATCCTGTTCAGTATCGTGATTACATCACTCTTTTACATCAAGGATCATAAGGAGATCGTTCCAATCCTGTTTGCAACATTGGGATTTGGTCTGGTTGGTTTCTTGGATGACTTTATCAAGGTTGTTATGAAGCGGTCACTTGGACTTCGTGCATGGCAGAAGATGTTGGGACAGTTTTTGGTAACAGGTGTTTTTGCATATTACATTCATGCATATACGGATCTTGGAACTACGATGATTATTCCATTTACACATAAGGTCGTTGACCTTGGATGGGTTTATTTCCCATTGATGTTCTTCGTTATGCTTGGTACAGCAAACGGTGCGAACTTTACAGATGGCCTGGATGGATTGGCATCCTCCGTTACCGTATTGATTGCAACCTTTTTCGCGATTGCATCTATCGCGGCAGGCTCTGGTGTAACACCGATTACATGTGCAGTCGTAGGAAGCCTGCTTGGCTTTTTGGTATACAATGTCTATCCGGCACGTGTGTTCATGGGAGATACCGGATCACTGGCATTGGGTGGATTTGTTGCGTCGACAGCGTATATGCTGCAGATGCCACTGATTATATTGATCGTTGCATTTATTTATCTGGCAGAGGTGCTTTCTGTTATTATTCAGGTTGTAAGCTTCAAGACAACTGGAAAGCGAGTATTTAAGATGGCACCGATCCATCATCATTTTGAGCTTTGCGGATGGCCGGAGACAAAGGTCGTTGCGATCTTCTCGATCGTTACAACGATTCTGTGTCTGATCGGAATTCTGGCAATTTAGAAACGTTAGATAGAATGGAAAAGAGGGAAAACGATGTTCGATAAGAAAGTATTAGTTGCAGGAGCAGGAAAAAGTGGAATCTGTGCAAGTGAGCAGCTTCTTCGAAATGGAGAGCAGGTTGTGCTGTTTGATGAGAACCCGAAGGGTACACTCACAGAGACAGTCATTCTTGAGAAGCTCGGGTTTGACAAGAAACCAGAGGCTTTGACGATCTGGCTTGGTGCGCTGACTGATGAACTGCTTGCAGATATTTCCTGTATGGTTATCAGTCCGGGTATCCCGGTCGATGCACCATTTGCGCTCAAGGTAAAAGAAGCAGGTATTCCGGTGTGGAGTGAAATCGAGCTTGCATATACTTACGAGAAGGGTACAGTAGCCGCCATCACAGGTACGAACGGAAAGACGACAACGACTACATTGGTTGGCGAGATCATGAAAGCCTACAACGACAAAACATTTGTCGTAGGAAATATCGGAATCCCATACACAAGTCTGTCTGATCAGAGCAGTGCGGATTCGGTGACGGTTGCAGAGATCAGTAGCTTCCAGTTGGAGACAATTCATACATTCCGCCCACATGTGAGCGCGATACTCAATATTACACCGGATCATCTGAACCGGCATTATACATTTGAAAACTATGCGAACTGCAAGCTGGATATCACGAAGAACCAGACGAAGGAAGATTATGCAGTGATGAATTACGATGATCCGGAGACGGTGAAGCGTATTGATAAGGTTCCGGCAACGGTGATTTTGTTCAGCCATAAAAAGGAACTGGA
>ULVP01069430.1_pt1 | contig 20058 bp, 4 predicted proteins | sample 1959551 | NCBI WGS metagenome assembly ULVP01 (sample SAMEA4835789, study PRJEB28245) | human gut metagenome | biome: gut microbiome; material: fecal sample | place: Denmark | collected 2008 | reverse complement strand
ATATATTCGCGGCGAAGCCGCCACCTTCATTCCTAATTCCTAATCCTTCATTCCTCATTCGAGCAATGCTTTCATTCACAATCAAAGGACGCCCCATGGGCTAACCTTGAACCCATTTTCATTTCTCTTTTTTAGAGATGAAATAAGCATAAATATCGTGTTATAATAGAAAAACAATCTCATCTGATTCGTGATAAGGAGGAACCCTATGGCATTAAAAGAATTTGAATTCGGCTTTGGCAAGACCACCCAAAAAGTTTCCCTGCCGGAAGAACACATCCTCGACGTCCTCGAAGGCGCCCCGACTCCGGCCTGCGACGTTAAAGCCGCTACCCTGGAATGTATGCGTCACCCGATCGGCAGCAAGCCGCTCACCGAAATCGTTTCCAAAGGCGACAAGGTCTGCATCGTCTGCGCTGACGTCACCCGCATCTGGAACCATTCCGATCAGTACGTCATCCACATCGTCAATGAACTGAACCGCGGCGGCATCCCGGATGATGACATCTGCATCCTCTTCGCGCAGGGCACCCACCGTGAACAGACTCCGGAAGAAGACATCGCTGTCGTCGGTGAAGAGCTGACCCATCGCGTGAAGCTCTACCAGCACCATTGCAAGCAGATGGACGAGCTCGTCCATGTCGGCGATACCAAGAGAGGCACTCCGGTCTGGCTGAATAAGCACGCCGTCGAAGCAGATAAGATCATCGTCGTCGACGGCATCACCCCGCACCTCTTCGCAGGCTACGGCGGCGGCCGCAAGCTGATCCTCCCGGGCGTTGCCGGAGATGAGACCATCCAGATCAACCACTGCCACGCTCTCGGTGAAAAATTCGGCTCCGGCATCAATCCGAAGACCCGCTCCACCCTCCTCGATGACAACCCGGTATCTGACGACATGCAGGAAGCCTCCGACATGGTAAAACCGGCCTTCCTCGTTCACTCCGTCATCAATTCCGAAGGCCAGATCTGCCGCATGGTCGGCGGTGACCCCTACGAAGCATGGCTCGAAGGCACCAAGCTCGTCTACAAGACCCAGAAAGTCCCCTACACCGACAAAGCCGACATCGTCTTTGCCTGCGCCGGCGGCTATCCGAAAGACGTTTCCCTCTATCAGGGCAGCAAGTGCTACGATCCATCCGATGTCGTCACCAAGAAAGGCGGCGTCATCATCGCCATCATGGAAGCCTCCGACATCTATGAACCGGCCGCTTATCTCGACAGCTTCAAGTATGAAACCGAAGCCGATATGGAAAAGGCTCTCCGTGAACACTTCACCATCCCGTTCTTCGTCGCATTCAACCTCTTCTGCATGACCCACCAGTACACCATCATCCTGGTCACCAAGCCGGAGAACTTCGAAGCCATCCGGAAGACCAACCAGATCCCGGTCGCTACCGTCGAGGAGGCATGGGAAATCGCCAAGAAGAAAATGGAAGACGAAGGCAAGAAAGACTACACCATCACCGTCATGGCACACTGCGCTTCCATCGTTCCTTATAAAGACTAATAAAGATTCATGTAAAAAGGCTATTGCTCATCAGGCGATAGCCTTTTTTGTTGTGGGGTTCAGGTTGACGGGTTCAAGGGGGCTGAAGGTGCTGAGGGTTCAACGGGGGTGGTGCGGCGCATAAAAATCAAAAGCGCCGCGAAGTTTTAAATATAATGACATGCCAGGGAAACGCTGATTCAATCGCAGAGTCAGCTTTTACAAGAATTTTTATGCATAGCTTCGTCATAGCCTTCCTTACATAGCTCGCTATTCGCGCCCCCTATTCCTCACTATACATAAAAATTCAAAAGTAAAATCTAACAGCGATTGATCCGTATTCCCCTAGAAAAATGGATAGCCTCACATCATCTTTCACTCCGCCCTGCGTCACCCAACCTCCGCCCTGCGGGCACCTCCTTCCAAAGGAAGGAGGGATAGATACACTCAAAACGCCCCACATTCTCGCCCCTTCCTCTGGAAGGGGCTGTCGAGCGTAGCGAGACGGGGTTGGCTCCCCCGTATGTTGGAAATGCGTTTCCCCATATCGCTATCCCCACCACTTTCGGGCATCGCCTTTATAAAAAATCGACGCGAAGCGTCGCACCTCGGTCTGCAAAGAAGATTTCTCGACTTCGCTCGAAATGACGATACGACAAGAACGCCTCGTCTTTCGACGAGGCGTTCTTGCTACTTCCAAACCTATTTCACGACTTCATACGCTTCCTTGTCATTCGGTGCGCCGAAGGCAAGAGACGGACTTTCCTTCTCCGTTTCTTCTTCCTTCTCTCGTCCGTCACGGCCAAGCGTGCGGTCCTCATAGAGGCTCGCATTCATGACGCTTTCCGCCGTCATCGGGAAACGCTCGCCGTTCACGGTGAGGCCGTCCTTGACGCTCGTCATGACATGGTCGGTCGCAATATCATAGCCGCTAAGAAAGAGATTGCCGAAATGCTCCGCCTGGCTGCTGCCCGGATTCTTCTGGATCGTCACGCGGATCTTATCCGTCGCAAGGACACTGTCTCCGCCGATCGCGGTATTCGAAAGACCGAGAGGCTCCCTGCCTGTGAGTTCCAGATGCTCGACCTTGCTGTCCTTCACAAGAGTGCCGCCCGCAGATGTGGAGTGAATGCCTGCGTAGTGCGCCTGGCTCTGGCCATCTGCGCCGTGGATGGTGACATGCTGCGCGCCGACGCCTGCCAGATCATCGATACCGATGTTGTCCGCAGAGATCTTGAGATCTGCCGCATTGCCTTCGCCATTTTTCAGCGTGTCGATCTCCACCTTCTTCGCAGAGAGTGTGACCTTTCCGCCCGCAGACGAGAGCAACGCACTGCCCTTTCCGCTCGCATCGAAATCATGCGGCTTCGCCTCGCCGATGACAAGACTGCCTGCCGCGCCGCTTCCGGTGGTCGACCCTGCCGGCAGGCTCGTATCCACGCCATCCAGCTTTCCGACCGGCGAACGATCCGTGATGCGGATGTCTTCTCCCGCACGCATCGTGATGTCTGCGGCAGCGATCTTCGCATCCGTTCCCTTCACGGAAATACTGCCTCCTGCGTCCGCAGTGAGCTTGCCGCCAGCCTCAGCCGCATGGAGGACCATGTCACTGCCGCTGGTGAGTTCTGCGTGTTTCTTCGCATTCAGCGTAGTCACGTCAAGTTTGCCTTCGGTCGCTTCGATCGTCGCGCTGCCAGCTTCTGCGGTCAGCGTGCCGATCGTCACGTCTTTCTTTGCAGTGACAGACGCATCGCCTGTCGTAGCCGTGAGCGTTCCCGCGTTTACACTGCCGCCGGACGAAATAGCAAGCGTGCCTGCTTCTGCTTCGGTGAGCGTGACATCGTGATCTGCATCGACGGTCGCGCTCTTCTTTGCGCTGAGTTTCTTGAGAGCAAGCTGTCCCTTGGCGGTGACCGTCACGTTTCCTTCTTTCGAAGTGAAATCGCTACCCGAAAGGGACGCATTTTCGCTGTCCGTGTAGGTGAGGTCACCCTTTGCGGTGTACACGCCGCCACTCATCTTGCCCGCATTGGTGATGTCTGCGGTTCCGCCGCTAAAGTTGCCGCCGGAAATGGTATGATCCTTCGCGGTGTGGACGCAGAGGGCATTCTTTGCTTGGTAGTTGCCGTTCGAAATGTTTCCACGGCTGGTGATGGTGAGGTCTTCGGCTTCGATGTCGATCGCCTTCGATGCCGCTTCTCCGAAGAGGGTGATGTCGGCGTCGCCCTTGGCATGTGCCGTGATGACGCCCGGCGTTTCGCTGCCGTCTTTGGCTTTTGTGCCGGTCACTTTCATGCCGAGGGACGCCCCATCGCTTGCGCCTTTGATATTCTTGGCGTTTGTGATGGTAATATTCTTCCCTTCGACGTTCGTATATGTGGTACCGGTTTCGTCGCCGCTCTTATCGTGTCCGTCTTCGGCGAGGAGGTTGTTTTCACCCACATCGAGGTGGACATCGCCTTCGGAGGCATAGACGGTATTGATGACGAGGTCGCCGTCACTCTTCTTGAGGTCGACACCTTTTTCCGCACGGGCAGTGAGGACGCCGCTGCCGGTGACGGTCACATCAGAAATCTTACCAGCGCCGGACTCGATGACCGTCTGATCGGCAGAGCCGATGGTGACGCCATCGACATTGCCCTTGGCTTTGAGACGGACTTCCCCGGCTGCGGTAAGCGAGCTGCCGGTGTTCACAGCCCCCGCAGACTGCAGATAGATCGCGCCCTTGTCCGCTTTCGCGTTCAGGATGCCGCCCGCATTGGCTTCGATCGAATGGACGGAGCTGACGGTGACAGTAGTACCATGGACTTTGAAGTCGCCGCGTTCTGCTGCTGCGAGAGCGAGGAGTTCCTGCGCGGTCAGGTTGTTCAGGTTTCCAGCAGAGAGATCGATCTTCTGCCCGTTTTCCTTGTGTCCGATGCCGCTCGCCTTCTCGCCGGTCTTGCCGCCGAGTGCGGTCAGGGTGACATTTTTTCCGGAAACATGCGGCGTTTCTTTCAGCGTCGCTTGGGTATCGGTAATGCCTTCCTTGATGCCGCCCGGGCTGAAGGTGACGAGGAGATCCTGCGCCGATTTCGCGGAGCCGACGAGGATGTCCGCTTTCTCTTCTTTCGTGAGGTAGGTATCGCCCGCAAGGCTCTCTGCCTTGAGCGATGCTTTCCCGTAAATCGCGGGGTCCTGCGCGTCATCGATGCTCTTCAGGTACGCCTCGACGCCGTCCTTTGTCCAGCTGTCGACACCTTCCGCAAGGAGTGCCTTATAGCGCGCCTGCTGTTTGTCGATGTAAGCCTTCACATCCTGACCGCCTGCCTCAAGCTGCTGACGGGTCACATCATCGAGAGTATACTTGCCGTCCGCATCCATATGCGCCTTCAGGGACTGGAACTCATTGTACTTGCCTTCCACTTTGGCGATGAGGAGGTTCTTCTGTTTCTGGATGGTCGCATCACTGCCTTCGAGGACAGCGGCATTCGCCCAGGCGAGCAGTTTCGCCTTTGCGCTTTCATCCGTCACGTCGCCGAAGTTGTTGTCAATGAAGGAGCCGTCCGTCGTCAGGGTGACGTCGCCATGTCTGGATGTCACGCTGTCGAGGTAGAGGTCGCCGCCGGTATTCGTGATAGAAATATTTCCATCCGCGCTGGCTTTGAGGCCATAGTCTTCGCCGCTCTGCTGCCCTGTCTGGATGCGGAAATCGCCCGACGTGCTCTTACTGGTAATGGCACCGGTCTCTGCGGTAAGCTCGACGCGGCTGCCTTTCACCATCGCATCCGCCTTCTGGGTCAGGCTGCCCTCGGAGGTGAGGGCGATGGTCTTCGCCGCTTCGATATCTCCGACCGACACATCCGCCGCAGAGGACTTCAGGTAGAAGCTGCCCGCCTCTGCGCTGCCGGAGACATTCTTCGCATCCGTAAGGATCGCCTGGCCTTTGCCGCCTACATCATTCTTGGCAGTCAGCACCAGCGAATCGGTATGAAGGAAGCCGTTCTTGCCCTGCGTGATGGCATCCCCGCTGATGGTAGTCGCGCCGCCCACGTTGGAAATCGTGCCGGCGATGGCGACATTGCCTGCGCCGCCGTTCTGATTGATGTCGATGCGGCCGCCCGTTTCAACGCCGTTAAATCTGATGCCGATGGCGTTACTTGCGCCCGTTTCGTACTGCTTGATATGGGTCTCGTAGTCACGGATGACCATTTTCATGTCATACTTCTTGGTCAGCCCGATCGTATACCAGCGGCGCTTGGTCTTGATGGAGTAGTCAATGACATCCGATTTATTGAGGACATCCCACTCCTTCGTCTTTCCATCGCCAATACTATGTGACATGCCATCGACAATACTATCTGTCTTGCCGGAGATGAAGGTCCCATTGACCAGCGCCTTTTCTTCGCCGGTGACCGTATTCGTGAGCTTCGCCCCCATCGCGATCAGCTCGTCTCTGGTCGGCGTCTTCTCTTCGATGCCCCACCAGTCGAATTTTTCGCCATGGTATTCATAGGTATTCGTCGTGCTCTTGTCCGTCCCGGTCTGGAAGACATAGTGCTGATCGGCCGATGGCTTATACGTACCGTCAAAAGTGCTTTCCGTCCCCGCAGTCCACTTGCCATTCTGATAGTCCTGCACCAGCATATGGACGCTGCCATCCTTGCGGGTGTAGGTGGTCTTGCGAGACGGCGTACCCTTCGTCGGGTCAAGGTCCGTGATCTCGATGACGCCTTCCACGCCTTCGCCGGTGTGAAGTCCTTTGAGCTCGAGATCCAGCTTCGACTTGTTGTCGATGGTCATGCTGCCGTAGCCATCCAGCGCTTCAATGCGCGCTTTCGACGTGTCATTCGTCGTATTGATGACGGTGCCGACGATGGAGACCTTGCCGCCGTGGACTTCCGTCTGTCCGAGGACGAGACGTCCTCGTCCTGTCTCAGCGTCATAGGCATAGGTCAGGTTCTCCGCCATATTTCCTGTCGCATTTGCCACATAGATGGTATGGTCTTTCCCGAAGGTCTTCGCTTCTTCCGCCGTGATGGAAATCGGCTTCCCATCGGTTCCCTTGTAGTAGAAGGTCGGCGTCTCAGGGATGTCCAGCGCCCAGTTCGCCACGCCGCTCTGGATCTTCGCATTGATATTCACGTAGCGCGCGGAGATGAAGATGTTGCCATTCGCCAGAATACCGCTTCCCAGATGGTCATTCAGCTTGAAGCCGTTACCGCCTTCGACGAAGGGATCGCCGCCAATGTTGGCGATGCGGTTGCTGTAGGACTGGATGAAATCGCCATTCTTCGCAGTCAGTTCGACGCTTCCTGCGACGATGCTGCCGTCATTATAGACGTCGCCGTAGTCGCTTACGACCGTCACTTTGCCGCGGGTGTTGTAGATGGTCTTGCCCTTGCCGAGCTGCAGGTTCGCTGCTGCGTAGACGGGAGCTTTTTCTCCTTCTCCGACGTCTTTCGTATAGGTATTCGGATTAAAGGTATTGGAAATCGTGACACTTGGGTCTTCCGTCTGGCGACGGCCTTTCAGCGTGAGATTTCCCAGTTGCTCCGTCCCCTTCATGGCATTGCCGTTCAGGTAGAAGGCACCGCCCTGCCCGATCTGTCCATTGGACTCTTTGCCCATGACTTTGATATCCCCGAGGATGAGATTGTTCGGCGATTCATTCTTCACTTCGACTTTGGCATCCCCATGCGCCGTCAGCGTGCCGCTTCCGGTGATGGCATCGGCATCGCCTTCAAGGTAAATGTCGCCGAGCTGCGAAACCGTATCCTCGATGGTCACGTCGCGGGTCATGTGCGGGTACGCGATGATATGGAGCAGCGTCTCGCCATTCCACTTGCCGCCTTCGACTTCACTGCCGTCTGCGCGATAGAACTTCCCGTCCCTTTCCGTACCGCCCCGCGCTTTGAAATCTTCCGTCGCTTTGACCTGGTTAGTGAGGTTATCAATGCCCTCCTTGATGGTCTTGTCGGACTTCGCATAGGCGGTCTGCAGCGTGCCCAGCGCGTCCCAATCCTTCTGAATCTGGTCTTTGTCCATGTTCGCCAGATCATAGCCCGCGGTCTTCACCGCCTCTTCATACTTGGTCTTAGCCGTCGTCTCAGCTTCCTGCGCTTTTGTCAGCACACCATCCGCCTTGTCATAGGCTGCCTTGGTGCTCTGATAGTCCTTGACTTCCGTTGCATTGCCATTGGCTTTGATATAGGCATCCATCTGTTCCTGCGTCGGATTGCTTCCGATCTTTTCTTTCAAGGCTGTCTCTGCATCGGTGAATTTTCTTGCCGCAGCATCTTTGAGATTTGTCGCAGTCTCCACTTCGGTCTGTGCCGTCTGATACGCCTGATACGTCGTCTGCATCGCCGTCATCTTATCCTGCTTCTCTTTCGCCGCAGCCTGATCGTTCTTGATGGTCTCTAGCACAGCGTCCTTGGAAGCGTTCATGCCGTCCAGCATGGTCTTCATTTCGTCATACTCCGTCTGCGTGCCGGGGTCGATTTCTACGAAAGTCCCGTCCGCCGCGCGATAGCCCAGCCCCTGCTCGACCATCTTGCTTTCGACGAAAGAAATCTCTGCCTCATACGATGCCTTCGCCGCCGGATCGCCGATGTGATCTGCGAGTTCTTTCTTGAGCTCAGCAAGGCGCTTCGAGAGCGTTTCCGCCGACACCTTCTGCTTGCTCAGAGTGAAGGCGATATCACCCTGTGTCGTGACACTGGTCTTCCATGTTCCGTTTTCGTCTTTCCCTCTGATGGTGATGGACTTATTTCTATGGATGCCCGTCTCGGCTTTGCCATCCAGCGCTGCCGTAGCCTTGGTCGTCACTTCAGATTTCCCGATGGAACCACCTTCAGTGCCGAAGACTTCACCCACCTTGTTCACCCAGTCCTTCACTTCACCCGAACCGGTGGCTTTCGCCTCGCCCGCTGTCGACTGGAGATAGATGTCCCGGTCAGCAAGGAGCGTACCATTCATCGAAAGAGCTGCGTCCGAGGAAATTTTCGCGAAGGGATCCTTCTTCGAGGAAATCGGGATCGCGGTTGCATTCAGGATATCGCTCTTCGCCTTGACATTCAGCTGACCGATGGTTCCCGCGGAGTCTCTACCAGAGGCGACGCGGATGTCGCCCTTCGCGGTTTCTGCCTCGCCGCCAAAGGCGGTCTTCGTCTTTCCATCATAGGTCACTTCATTCGACGTACCGGCGTAACCTGCCGCGCCAAAGACATCGACCATCGTGGTTCCCGTGAGGTCGGCATCATTTTTGCTGCCGACACCGATTGAGCCGCCGCGATAGGTCTTCCCATACGTCTTGTCTTCAGGATTGGTCAGGTTTTCATTCTTGTGCTCTTCCTTGATTTCTTCCGTATCGCCCGCGAGGAGACTTGCGCCCTTTGCCACGCTGGTCGTAGTTTCCGCTGTCACGTGGTGCGCATTCTTCACGTGAGCCGCACCGACCGCAGAGCCGGTCGCGATGACGTCCTGATCTTTCGAAGTGACATGGCTCGCGGCGTCGATGGCAATGGCGTTCTTATCGAAAAGCGTCTTGCCTGCCGCTTTTTCCGCTTCCGTCAGCGCAGACGCATTCGCATGGATCGCCACCTCCCCGAGGTCGACGGCGGTCGTATGCCGGATGGTCGTTTCATTCACAATACCGGCACCCGTCGCGAGAGCTGCGCCACCGCTCGTCGCCGTCTGTGCTTTCTCCGTCTGGTTTTCCGCGAGAATGCGGGTTTCGTCCTCGGTCTCAATGGTCGTGCCATCGCCTACGGATACACTCACGCCCGAGGTTTCCGAGAAGCGTGTCTCGCCGCCCGTGCCGCTGTAGTAGCCCGCCGCGACGGATTCCATCGCGAGCGCCGCTGCGCTCTGGTGTACGGCGGAAATGTCGGCGGTCTTGCCTTTGAGCGCTGCATTCTCGCCGATGGATACATCGGTATGCTGATCCAGGTTCACACGGACATCAGCGACGGCACCGGATACGACACCACCGCCACCGGCAATGGCATGGGCATTGATGTTCTTCCCATCCGTCGGCTTCGCCATTTCCGCTTTGAGCGTGAGTGCTTCGCCCGCCGTGAGCACCGCGCCATCCCCGACAGACACATGCGCACTGTCATCCGAGAAGGCCATTGCCACCGTGATCCCCACGCCTGCGAGCCCGACAGCTGCCGAGGTCGAGAGCGCAGAAATCTTCGGTGTATTCTTTGCCGTGACAGAGAGGTCTGTCCCGGCTTTCAGTTTTTCTTTCTTACCTACGAAGGCTTTCGCATCCGTATCTGAGGAGAGGCGGACGCCTGTCCCGTCACCGGCAAATACACCGGCTACGGCGCCGATGGCGGTCGCATCGAGGTTCGTATCTGCATTGGCAGAGATCGTGATGTCTTTCTGGGCGGTCACACCTTCGCCTGCGGTGTTTTCCTTCGATTCATCTCCCACACCGGCGGTGGACGAACCGGAGGTATTCGCGACGATGACAGAGCCGTTCACCGCACCGAGTGCGACCGAAGCCCCTGCCACTTTGGCTTCGAGCGTGCGGTCATTGTCCGAGGTGACGGTGACATTGTTCGCCTGGATACCGCGGGAAGCGCCGATCAGCGCAGATACATCGCTTCTGTCATTCCAGGTAGCGACCGTTCCCTGTCCGGAAACACCGCCCGAAACCGATGCGCCCGTGATGATCTGATCCATCCTGTGCGCGGCTTTCGATTTGACTGCCAGATCATTGCCGGCTGCGATCTTCGCATCGCTGTCAATGAGCGCCTTGGTCTGCGTATCCGTATTCACGACGCTGACCGAAGCCCCGGCACTGGCGAACGCACTGCCGGTGATGCTGCTCATGTAGTTCTTCATGTTCAGGGTGTCTGCGGCATCGACAGATACATTGCCATCTGCGGTGATGGTGGTATCCTTGCCGATCTTGGCGAGCGTACCCTTTTCTTCGGTGGTCGGTGCCTGGCTTTCGTAAGTCGTACCGAGTTTCTTGTTGACATCGGAAAGCGCTCCGGTCTTGCCGTCATACGCTTTCATCGCGTCCTTCGTCTTGGACTGATTCACCTGTCCATTGACCCAGGTCGTGAGATCTTCGTCCTGTCCTTTTGCGTTCTTGCCGGTAAGGATGCCGTCTTTATCATCAAAGGACGCGCTACCGATGCTGTAGACGGAAATGCTGCCGGAGAGACCGACCGCGCCGATCGAAGCGGCATACGCATGAGAGTTCAGGGTCATTTCATCTTTCGCAGAGACAGACACATCGCCCTTGGTGTCGATGGTGTTGCTGTCACCGATGTAGGCATTGGTCTGTGTCTTGATGTTTGCCACATCCACTGCCGCACCGCCGGAAGCGCCGCCGCTTGCGGCTGCGCCGCCTACGGCACTGGTCATCTTGAGCGCATGATCCGCCTTGACAGAAATATCTCCGCCATAACGGCCAGACGCCTTATTCGCCTGGTTGATCTGTACGCCAGTATCGGTATACGCCTTTGTGCTGGCGGACAGGTTCATCACATTGACCGCCCCTGCCAGTCCGGCATACGTACCGCCTGCCACCTGTACAGTGACATTATCAATATCTTCCGTGTTCTTTGCCGAGACAGCGACCTGTCCTTTGGAGTCCAGTTTCGCATTCTGCTCGGCATAGGCGGAGGTATTCTTCTTGAGATTCGTCACACCGACAGCAACGCCGGCGCCGCCGCCGGAGATGCCGATCGCTGCCCCGCCGTTGCCGCCATGCAGTTTGGTGGTGTCAGAGGCGGTGATGGAAATGCCATCGCCTGCTTCGTCTGCCGAGAGGGCCGAGCTCTTGCCGATGTACGCTTTCGTTTCCGTATCGATGATATTTACGGCTGCATTGCCGGACACGCCGACCGTTCCGCCGACGCCCCCTGCGACGGTCGCATAGGTGAGATCGGTCGTATGGTCTGCGGAGATCTTCACCTGATTTCCGCCGGAAATTACAGCGCTGTCATCCGCATAGGCTTTCGTTACGGCATGGAGGGATACGGTCGCATTGGAAATGCCCATGCCGACGGTTCCGCCGCCGCCGACGCTGCCTGCGGTTGCGCCCTGTGTGAAAGTGGAATTGGCGAGAATCTCCGCGCCCTCCTTGACGGTAACTTTCGCATTCTTGCCAACATGCGCATCGGTTTCCTGGTTCACGAAGGTTTCCGATGCCGCTCCGGCAAGACCTGCCGTACCGCCCACACCGAGACCGGCTGCACTGGTCACGCTGCTGCTGGTGTTTTCTGCTTTCACGGTGAGACTGCTGCCTGTCACTTTCGCATTGTCACCCACGATCGCACTGGCTTTTTTGTTCACCACTTCGACCGCAGCGGTGAGACCGACACCGGTATTTCCGCTGGCAGCACCACTGCCTGCGATGGTGTTCAGTTCCGTTTCATCCTTGGCAGTGACAGAGACATCACCGGCCTCCGTCACTTCACTCTGCTTCCCGATATATGCTTTCGTATCGGTCGCGATCGAGTGCGCGCCTGCTGCCCCTGCCCCAGCGAAGGAGCCGGCTCCGCCGGCGAGGGTCGCTGCGACAGAGGTCAGGTGTTCTTTCGAGTCCGCATTCACGGTGACGGAGGACGCCTTCGAGAGCTTCGCACCGTCGGCGATGCCTGCATAGGTGTGACCGTTGTAGGTCTGGACATCGACAGCTGCGCCGAGGCCGCTCCCTGCGGAGAGGGACACGCCGCCCGCAAGGCCGAAGAGCTTCGCAGCGCTGGTCGCTTCGACTTTGACTGCCTTCTTACCGGCATCATAGACACCTTTGCCCACGGTGGCATCGGTGGTCTGGTTGATGACATTCACGGTGACCGAGCCGGAGCCGGCGAACTGCGAGGTGCCGCCCGCGAAACCGACGGCGACGGTCTTGGCGGTCTTGGCGGTCTGGTCGTTTTCGGAAGCGTCACCGTTGTAGGCATTGTCTGCTTTGACGGTGATGCCATCTGCGGTGATGGTCTTTTCCTTCGCTTCATCGCCCGTGAGGCTGGCGCTGACTGCCGACTGGTTCACCATGACGCCGATGGATGCGCCGGCAGTGTTTCCGCCGATCGCTGCACTGCCCACGCCGATGGTCGCATTGCTGCCATTCTTGGCGAGGACGGAGAGCGCGCCGGTCTTCATTTCATTTTTATTGGAAATATGAGCGTCTGTATCGGTATGGATATAGTTACCGCTGGCAGAGAACGCACCGGCGAATTTACCGGAAGCTGCCCCGGCTGCCACGATGGACTGGATCTGGCTGGTCTCATCCGCGGTGACGGAGAGGGCGCCGCCGCTGTTCACTGTGGTATCTTCGAGCGAAGAGGTGGTTTTCCCGTCGATGAGGTTTGCTGCGATGGAAGCGCCCACGGCCGCTCTGCCACCGGATACCGCTACGGCACCGGTATAGGAATTAATCGTGCCTTGGTCTTTGGCAGAGATGGTCGTCGCCTTGCCTGCCTTCAGGCTGCCGCCTTTGACGTGCGCGTCGGTGGTATTATCCACCCAGTTCAGGCTGATCTGGCCTGCGACGGCACTGCCTTTCGCAGCGCCGCTGCCGCTGGCTGCGATGTTTGTGATCTTCGCCGCATTGTCTGCTTCGACGGTCAGCGAGGTATCGTCTTTTTCACTGCCTGTGAGCTTGAGAGTCGCATCTTCGGCATAGGCTTCATTCTTGTCTGTGATGGCATTGTACATGAAACTGCCGGCGATCGCCTGGCTGTTCTGCGAAAGCCCGAGGGCGATCGCGCCCGCGCCTGTCGTGATCTTACTGTCATTGCCGGAACGGATCGCGAGCGAATCCGCACTGACAGTGCTGCCCTTGGTGTAGGCATTGGCGGTATCGGTGATGCGGTTCACGGAAACATTCGCCGCCGCGGCAAAGCCGCCTTTGGCAGCGCCGACATTCTCACCCATGGAGGCATCCATATTTGCGACATCCGTCAGCGCGCTATCACCGCTATCGATAGATTTCTTATCTTTTTCCGATTTTCCCGCATTGAGGAGCGTCCCTGCGAGGTCCCCGATGGAGGACGTGCCAGAGCCCGAAGCCCCTTCCTGCGCGTGGAGGCCGGAGCTGCCCGCGCCATTCACAGGGCTCGACTCCATCGTGATACCGCCCGCGGCGGACATGGCGTAGATCGCGCCGGTGTTCTTGGCGGTGACGGAGACGTCTTTCGTAGAAGTGACCTTCCCCTGGAGCGATGCTTCTGTCTGGCGGTCGATGTGGTTGTATGCGACGGTGGCACCGATGCCTGCCTGTCCGGAGACAGCGATCGCACCGCCGATGTTGATGGTCTTGCTATTGTCTTCAGCGTTGACGCTGACATCACCGTCTGCGTTGATGGTCGCTTTGCCGACCGTGGCTTTGGTGGTGTTTTCGAAACGGTTGACATTGACTGTCCCGTCAATGGCTACGGTCTGCCCTTTGCCACCCGCAGCCGCGATAGAGAGATTCCAGCCTTTGTTTTCTGCCGAAACGCGGACATGATTGGCTTTCGTGATGGTCACATTGTCTGCCACGGTCGCTTCGGCGGTATTCTTCTGATGCACGGTGAGCGCCGCGCCGCCCAATGCGGCTTTCCCGCCGCCGGAGAACGGACTTTCTCCGATGTCTTCCCAGAAATCGAGGCTCCCCGGCTGGTCACCGATCGGCGCTTTGATGTCGCCGCTGAAATTCACGGTGTATATATCATTCTTCGCTTTGACTTCGAGATCGCCGTCGTCGATGGAGATCTTCGTGCCTTCCTTCACCGTTGCTTTGGCGGTGTGGTTGTATTCCATGATATTCAGTGCCGCCGCGCCGGAGACTTTCTCTCCCGCGCCGCCCGTCTGTGTCCAGGAGTCCGTCAGATACGACAGTTCAAAACCATTATTCGGGTCGAAAATGGTCTTAAGGTCATCTGCAAGATTCTCGCCAAAGCCTTCGAGATTCGACTGCCAGGGGCGCTTCGTTTCCGCGCTGACATCCACATTTCCTTTGGACTTGATATCGCCCGATAGCTCGGCTTCTGCCTTGTCATTCTGGTCGACATAGTTCACCGCCGCCGCGATGCCGGCGCTCTTGTCCGCGCCCTGGCTGACACCTGCCTTCACCTTCGTCCGCGACAAGGTCTCCGCGTGTACATCGACTGCGCTCGCACCGCTTGCTCCATCATAGCCGCGCACTTCGCCCGCAAGGGATGCCTTCGCACTATTGTCGCTGAAGAGGAAAGCCGTCGCTGCATTGAGACCGAGGCCGCCGCCCGCACTTGTCGAAGCGGTCTGGTCAGCCGCACTCGTTCCCGCGTCCGCCGCTTTCTTCTCTGTCGACTGATCGCCCCAGAGCTTCTTGATGCCCGCCATGAGCTGGTTGCCCTTCCCCTTGGTCGTCGCTACATCCACGATGTCGTGGATGGGATCCGAGCTGGCGCCATCATCGCTTTCGCTCTCGCTCGTGATGTGGAGCGTATCGGGGTCATACTTTCCATCTTCGTCCGATACCGTATTCTCCGCGCTGACACTGACCTTGCCATTTGCATAGACTTTGCCCTGCACATCGGCCGTTGCCTTCGTCTCGGACTGGATGACGCCGACCGCGAGGCCCAGCGTGCCGTCGCCGCTGCTGTTCTCGACCTCGACGGAGAGATTTCTCTCTGCCTTCGCCGATACGTCTACCTTTTCTTTCGCCTTCAGCGTCGCATCTTTCGCTACAGTGACGGATGCATCTGTCTTCGCTTCCGCCCAGCCAAGGTCGATCGCGATGGGAAGATCTTCCGCACTGCCCTGCCGCTGGAGATCGATGGCGTTACTGCCTTCCGCAGAAATCGCGAGATCCTTCCCTGCCGTGAGCGCACTTGTCCCCTGAATTTCTACTTTTGAGGAAACGTCCGCGATGCCGACATTGATCCCGACGCCGAGAGCACCGCCCGTCTCACTGCCGATTTCCGACGTTGCCTTCGAGGAAATCGTAAGGTCTTCCGCCGCCGTGAGCTTCGAATCCTTGACCGTCACGCGAGAGTCTGCGCCCGTCTTCACGACAGAGGCCAGACTTCCCACCTGTTCATCAAAGGTCGCATGGAGCAGTCCGAGGATGCCATCCTCTTCTGCGCCTGTCTTGTACGCATCCGCCGAGCCGACCTTGCCGCTGACTTTTGTCTCCGCGGAAATCGCTACATTCTGCCCTTGGATGGTGGTGGCATTCAAAATCTCGACAGAAGCATCCGCCTTACTGCCCATGAGATTTCCGCCATTCCGTTCTGCGCTGGCGATGACCGACGTGTCACCGCCTGCCGCGTCCATGTATGCCTTGTCAATGACGATCGCGCCCTTCGTCTCGAAAGGCTTTGCCACAGAAGATGCGCCGACTGCTGCGAGCGCGATATGACCATCTCCAAGAGCCTTCGCAACCGTTGCCGATGGTGAGACATTCACCAGCTGATTTCTATACGCCTCCGCTGCCTTCTTGTCAGCGTAAGTGTCCGCGTTATTCCTATGTGTGCGGATTTCGCCGTTCGTAACATTCACGCTGCCCGCGCCGAGAACGACATCGCTCTGAGCATAGACTTTCCCCTGAAGCGTGATGTCACTGCCGCCGGCGACTGCTTTCGCCTGCGACGCAGCGGACTGCGCCAAATGCTTCTCCATCCCGCCATTGTACAGCGCTTCGCCATACGCCGCATTCGTCCCCAGCGTCAGCCGTCCGACATTGAAGACACCATGCTCGCCGACCGCGATGCCCGCATTCGAAAAGAAATACACATCCCCGCCGATCATCTTGTTGTCTTTGATCGCGTTGACGACACCATCAATGTCGATCTTATTCTTGACGACATTGATCTGGTGATTCGCCTCTCCCATATGGAGATTCGCCACATCGTGCTGCGTGAGCGCGAAATCCGTGAATTTATTCAGCGCATTGCCATTGTTGACCTGCTGATTCGTGATGTCATACTGCTTGCCGCCATTGGCGAGGGTGACTGGCGGCTTAACAGTACCATTATACTTCTGATCCGCCACTGTCACGTCCGCATAGATGAAATTGCAAGCCGCGCCCCAGCCTGCGATGGCAAGGAGCAGTGCCGTCCCTGCGTGGGAAAGGATGTTCCCCCCCGGCGCGTACTCTTCTTGCCCTGATGGGTCTTCACCAGCTCCGAAGCGACCACATAGCAGCCGCGCGTCGCGTTCCATACGACTTTGTATATTTTGTTCATAAGACGGTCCTCCTTTGGGTGAGAAGATCATGGAAATAGGTTGATGGGTTCAGGGTTCAGGGTTCAGGGTTGTGGTGGCGGCTTCGCCGCGAATATGTATGGGCGATGCCCGAAAGCAGTATTCAAGTCACCAGTCACTAGTCGCTCCTAATCCCCAATCTCTAATCCCTAGCTACTCATCACTATAGGTTTAAGAGGTTCAAAATGGTGGTGCGGCGCATAACATATAGAAGCGCCGCGGAGTTTTGAAACTAGCGGTTCTCTCGTATCGCAAACCTAATCCCTAGCCACTAATCCCTAGCTACTAGCCACCAGTCACTAGTCCCCAGTCCCTCAAAATCACACATTCCTCTGCAGGTAGAAATGGACTCTCGGCGATGCATCTCCGATATTGCCGGAATCCTTGAGCGGGATGCCGAGGACGGCCTTGCCATACCAGCCGCCCTTGCTGCACTCCAGACCGAAGCCTGCGCTCGTGAGGTAGTCCTTCGTTGTTTTGACGCTGAAATTGTTATATGCGACACCGTGATCGAGGAAGACGAAGCCTCGCCAGGTCTGATGGTCACTGCTGATGGGGAATCCGTACTCCATACCGGCGAACCAGCCTTTATCGCCCGAAAGGATACTTTCCTTGTATCCGCGGACGCTCCCCATACCGCCCAGCGTGAACTGCTCCGTCGAAGGCAGCGAGGTAAAGGCGGTGTACTGGCCGTAGAGGCGGTAGAGCATGTACTGGTCATTTTTGAGATTCTGCCGGCGCATGAGGTAGGCGCTATAGTATGAGCCGTTGTTATCCTTATCATTCACGCGGTCATCGCTCTCATAGCCGGTGACGCTGGTCATGAAGAACCACAGCCCGTTCTCATCAAAGCTCCGCGCTGACAGTCCGGCCTTCACCGTGCGCGTTGCGCTATTCGAGAGCTCCATCCCGGAGTACGTGGTATCCGACCATTTCCGATGGCCTTCCAGAAAGACATCCACGCGGGAAAGCGGCGTGATATTCATGGGGTGCGTGATGGAGATCGCCGCGTCATTCGAATTGGCCTTCATGTCATAATCCTTGAAGGTGCCGTCGATGATATCCACCAGATTTCTGCTGTAGGAAATCTGCGCCCGCGTCCCGTGATGCCCCCATGGCGTATCGTACATCACCGAGCCGCCCCAGATGCCTTCCGTCCACACCGGGCTCACCGCGAGGCTCGCATCATGCCCGCCGATCCCGCGGTACTCCGTATACGCACCGATGCGATAGCGGCCGCTCTCTTTCTGGCCCGCATTGTCCGTGAAAATAAAGGATGTCAGCGGATTCTCCTTCTCCCTGAGCAGCAGGTGGAGATCGGAGGTCCCTTCCTCCTCTCCCGGCACCAGCTCTGCCTGCACCTGATAGGTATTCGTCGAATTATATACGCGGAGCTCATCCTCGAGCCGGTCCACGTCCACCAGCTCGCCCGTCCTTCCATGGATGCGCGAGAGGAGCGACCTCTCGGAGATCCGCTGATTTCCCGTGACGACCGTCTTTCCGAATTTCCCTTCAATGAGCCGGATGTAGACCACGCCATCCTGTACCTTCTGCGGCGGCAGCACGGCCTGCGCCGTCACGATATGCTTCTCCTGATACAGCGCATTCAGGCGGGCCACCATGTCCGTCAGCTCCTTCACGGTGGCAGGGCCTGCGCCTTTGAAATGGATGGCCCTCCGGATCTCCTCTGCAGAAAGAAATTTCGACGGCGTCACACGGATCTCCTTCACTTCAAAGACCAGCCCGCCCTCTTCGGCCTTCGCCTCCGAAGAATGCACGGCATCCAGCGTGCGGTAGCGGCTCTTCTGATAATACGACGCCACCTGCTGGTTCGTCTCGCTCATACGCGACGCCTGATCCGTCACCTTCTGCACCGCCGGATCCGTCGGATCGAGCTGGGCCGGCGCCGGCGCAGCACTCACGCTGCCTGAAAAAAGAAGGGCTGTCAAAAGACTGAGCGATAGCGATTGTATGGTACGTTTCATGGCAAGATCCTCCATTGGAAAAAAGGGTACACGATGCCTATTCTGTATCTATTATACAGGAGATCCTTCCTTCTGACCCTGTCACAAGTGACAGGGTCAGAAAATTTTGAGAAAAGTTTTTTTGGGGGATGAGGGACTAGGGACTGGTGGCTGGTGGCTAAGAGACATGCGGACATCGTCCGATGGATGCTCCGCAGCGTTTCTGATCTATGCGCCATGCCGCCATGCCTCATGTTTCCTTGCTCTCCGTGATATAATATGATGTAAATATTCTCACAGCACCCTTGGTGCTTCCATGTTTCAAAGAAAGGACCCACTCATGAACACCCCGTTGGGAGCTGACTACAGAAGCCCCACTTTCTGGCAGCGGCTGTTTTTCATCCTGGCCATCACCGTGGTCGGGACATTTCTCTACTCCGTCGGCATCAATGCCTTCTATGTCCCCCATCACTTTCTCGCAGGCGGGCTCACCGGCATCGCGATGATCCTGAACTACCTGACGGGCTTTCCTATCGGTATCGCAAACCTCATCCTGAACATCCCGATCCTTCTTCTTGCCCTGAAGTTCATGGGAAAATTCTATACCCTGATCACCATCATAGGCACCGTGCTCTGCTCCGTCTTCATCGACCTCACCGCTCCACTGGCGACCATGTCCTCCGTGAAACAGCCGCTCGTCTCTGCCATCGCAGGCGGCGTCATCCTCGGTCTTGGCATGGGGCTCCTCTACCGCTACAACAGCAATACGGGCGGCCTCGATGTCATCGGCGCGATCCTGAAGAAATACTACAACCTGGAGATCGGCTACGTCGTCTTTGCGCTGAACTTCCTGATCGTCATGTCCAGTGCCTGGATCTTTGCCCTAGAACTCGCCATCTGCACCCTGATCGCGATGTACATCAATGCGAATCTGTCAAGCCGTCTCGTCATCGGCTTCGCCCAGCGGAAAGCCGCCTTCATCGTTTCTGACAAGCCTCTTGAGATCGCAGACGCCATCCTCCGCAACATTCACCACGGTGCGACCCTCCTCTACGGGCAGGGCGCCTTCTCCGGCATGGATAAGCGCATCATCTTTGCCATCGTCGATCTGACACAGATCACGAAACTCCGTCACTACATCGAAGAAATCGACCCGCATGCCTTTCTCTTCATCATGAATACCACAGACGTCATCGGCCGCGGCTTCACAAGCCCGCTCTCCACCGTAAAGACCATGCCGAAATCCATGCGCTACACCAGCAGCCCCGAGGGCGAAATGGTCCCCACGCGCATGTGGCAGTATGAAATGGACGAAGAAGCCCACCCGAATCAGGGCGAGGCCGAACGTGAAGCTGAGAAGATCGCAAGAAAGCGTATGAGCTATCGGAAATAAAAAAGGGGCTGTGAAGAAATGAATCCTCATTT
>ULVP01065756.1_pt1 | contig 20262 bp, 38 predicted proteins | sample 1959551 | NCBI WGS metagenome assembly ULVP01 (sample SAMEA4835789, study PRJEB28245) | human gut metagenome | biome: gut microbiome; material: fecal sample | place: Denmark | collected 2008 | reverse complement strand
ACTCCATATCCGGTACGGTAAGCAGTCTTAACACGAGATTACAGACGGTTGAGAAGGCTGGATATATTACTACTTCGCAAGGAAATACACTTTATGCAAGTAAGAAGCTGGAGAACGGGAATGAGCTGATTTCCTATATTAATCAGGATGCAACAAACACAACCATCAAAGCCAAAAATATTAATCTGAATGGAGCTATCAGTGCAAACGGGAATATTCGGATTACAACAGATGGGAAACTTATTGCAGTTAACGGACAGTTTACAGGAAAAATTACAGCGACAGAAGGAGAAATTGCCGGACTGAAATTAAGCAATAATGGATTGAGATCATCTGATTTCAATGCGAGTTCGAAAGTAGGCTCTTGTTATGCTAAAAATGGTTTTTCTGTATATGCATCAGGATCCGGCGTACTTGCCCCTTCAACAGGTATGTTACAAGCCGGAATAATAACAGCAACAGGAGATAACGCAGAAATAATCGGATTAGAGATAATAGCCAAAAATACTTCCGGTTATGCAACTTTATCAAAAATAACAGCATTAAAATTAAGAGCCATAGACTATGTTGATGATAGTAAAAAGATGGCTCCAACTGCGGCTTTAATAGTTGAAGAGGGAGTATCGATATTTTACGGAGATGTTGAGGTAAATGGAAAATCTACATTTAACGGTGCTGTATATTTTAAAAATGTTCAAAACGTTAATGGTAAAAAAAATTATTACTTATGCATAGATAGATCAACAGGACAATTGTATTACAGATAAATTATAAAAAACATGGAAATTAACTATTTTATTTCAGCAAAAGCAACGGCAACGGTACAGAATATAAATGTATCGCTGAGTGCAGAGTATCAAAAAGAGCAAGCACCGGAAGTTATCTCCGTAGTAGCAAACGGATACTTGGACGACGGGAAGAAATTCATGAATGCAACCCTTAAATACAATCCTAAGTCCGAGGATTTCAATTCGATTAACGGATCAAATGTTGACTTGGGTATTATTCAGGAAATTGTCCCATTGATTACGGAATTTTATGGAAAGATTGTTGAAACAGTCACTTCATTATAACAAATACCAATACAATGAAATACAGTTTTGATACAAAAGATGTGATTGCCATTGATTTATTAGGTAATGACTATATTCAATTGGCAGAAAAAGAGATGAATTCAGCTATTCATCGACTGATTGGCAACATAGTATATATAAATACAAATACTATCGAAATGCACGAAATTGCCAAAAAAATATTCAACGAAGAACCAGTAGATATGAATGAAAATGAAACAGAATTATTTAAAGCTGCAATAATGGGAGCTAGTTGGCATATTTTTATTAAAAATGCAATAATATCTGCTATTAAAAGTAAGTAAAAAAGAGGCCGCCCGCGCGACCTCAATACTATTCCCAAGCAACCCCAAGTCAATCTTATGTTGCAAATTTACAAAGTTTTTTTTGAGAATACAAAAGAATAATTTAGAAATATAAAACAATATGGACAAAGAGGAATGGAGAAGGTTAATAACCGAAACGCTGAAAGAAACAGGCTTGTACTCTGACAATGCAAGAGATCTTATCATGGGGACGTTTGCTCAGGAAAGCAATTTTAAGTACACCCGGCAAATTGGCGGTGGTCCGGCTTTAGGATATGGGCAGATGGAGCCGGCAACCTTCAATGATATTGTGGTTAATTTTCTCCGGCATAAACCGGAACTAATGGGGAAAGTAATGAAAGCATCCAGTGCTGTAACTTTGGAACCTGAAATGCTTGTAGATAACAAAAAGCTGATGATCTGTATGACCCGCATACATTATTTGCGTGTAAAGGAGGCATTACCTTCGAATAAGGATGTTTGGGCGATGGGTGAATACTGGAAACAATATTACAATACGCCATTAGGCAGAGGGACCGTAAAGGAGTTTGTCGAGAACTATAAAAAATATTGTTTATAACAATGTTTCGGGAGGGGATAGAAGTACCACATTTAAATTAAGATTATGAGTGAAAGAAACACAATTTCGGCAATGGTATCAGTATTCATGAGTGGTTTTATGGATTTTATCGAACCTTTAAAATGGTTCATGTTGCTTGCACTGATATTAATTATCGTAGACCTGAGGTTTGGGATAGCGGCATCCAAGAAAAGGGGTGAAAGAATCCGGTTTTCACGGGCTGGGAGAAGGACTATCAACAAAATGGTAGATTACTTATGCTGGATTCTTCTTGCCGGAGCTATAGGGAAGACATTTGGAGAACCTTTTGACATTCCGCTGCTTCCTTCTATTGTCCTGTTGGTCATATACGGGTTTGAGATAAATTCCTGTTATGGGAATTACTTTGAAGCTCACGGTCGGCATGTAAAGGTCGATATTTTTAAATTTTTCAGGCGGAAGTCTGATATTATTGACATAGAAGAAAAAACAGAAAAATGAGGATAATAATTATACTGATAGCCCTTTCTATATTCTCCTGCCGGAGTATTCAGTACGTGCCGGTAGAGACAGTAAAGACAGAGAAAGAATACATTGACAAGATAAAGCGGGATAGTATCTATGTGCGCGACAGTGTATTTGTTCTTGTTAAAGGCGATACAGTTTTCAGCGATAAATATCATATTGTATATCGTGATAGGCTTATGCATGATACCGTAAATATAAGCAAAACAGATAGCATCGCGGTTCCCTATCCGGTCGAAGTAGTAAAGAATAAAGTCCCTGGTATAATGTGGTGGCTTGTCCTTTTGCTATTTGCGTTCAGTATCCCATCTGTATTCAAGATAATACGATTTATCCGGGGTAAGATATAAAGGAAAGAAGCCCCCTTCCAAAATATAGAGCACCACCAATATATCCTATCTGTAAGACTTCTTTCGGGGAGTTTTACGGACAGGATTTTTATTTGGTTACAGAATTATGGAAAAAATTTTTGAAAAAGTGGTGGAAATAGTTTCAGAACGTACCGGAGCATCTTTCGAAATGATTAAATCAGACCGGCATGAGGAATATGTAAGCTATCGTATATTACTAATCAATGCACTTTCAAAATTAGGTTTTTCGGATACCGCTATAGCTAGCAAATTAGGCATAACACGGCAAGGGGTGAACTGGCTTAAAAGTAAAATGGATAGCCGATTAAAGCATAGTCTAGTATTGTCAAGTATTTGGCAAGAGATAAGCAAGGCATTAGCAAGCAATTAATTTAATAGCAAGTAATTGTATGTGAATTTTGAATTGTCCGGCAATGGTGCCGGAGTAATCAAAATTCTTTAACTATATGGAAATTATCGAAAAGAAAGTGTATGAGGAAGGCGGTGAAAATCGTCGCTCTACGAGAGAGCGGGCGAATGCAGGCCTTACATTGGGTATTATCGGTACTGTCCTCGGTGCTGCTGCTCTTTGGGGACGTAGTAATGGGATTGGTTCAATACTAGGCGGTGGAACCAGTTTTTCCGGAGGTGGTGGTACTCCTGCAAATGTTAACATTAATGCTTATGGCACAGGAACCGGAAGTGGTTGTGTGGCTCCTACTTCTTTCCAGGCATGGGAAAAAGGATGTGAGGATGCATTGGAATTAACCAACGCGATGTGGGGGCTTAAAGTTGGTTCAATGCAATCTATCGCCGATTCTCGTGAAACGGATATTGCTGAAAAATTCAGTCTATACAAGACCATGGTAGATGCCGATTTTGGTTTGTATAAGAATAACCGGGACAACATCGATGCTGTAAACAATCGTCTGAATTCTGAATTGTTCAGCTTGTACAAATACACCCGGGATAAAGATGATGAAACCCGCAAAGAATTATGTGACCTGAAAGCCCAAGTTGCAATCAGCAATGCAGTACGCCCTTATCAGGATAAATTGATTCAGTGTGAAATTGAAAAAGCATTCACAGCAGGAATCAATTATGTAGATCGAAAGACATGCAAAATGGTTGAAGGGGTTGTAGTAGTACCTACTGAACCTACCATTACAGGTATCGGAAGTTATTGCTGCTTTCGCAACCAGACCAGTGGAGGATCAACTCCAGCAGCCTAAAACTCTTACCAAAAAGAGAACTTATAAACGTAGAAAACAAAAAAACAAATAACCATGCCAGGAAATAACTTTTTCTTTAACGGAAACAGCGATCCTCTTTTAAGCCAATCTTCCTATAACATAGAAGAGCGATATCAGGAGATAGAGCGGATGCAAGCTGCTTTGGAGCAAAAGAAACAAGCGATGCAAAAAGCTAAAAACCAGATGATCCAGCAACCACAACAGAACCAGACGCCAATATGGGACGAAATTGAGAGTATTGTGTCAGGGATGACGGACAAGGAATTTGAAATTGTAACAAACAATGAAGAATTTATTGAAAGTCAGAATATGATAATGTCTATTCTTCAGACTAAATACATGCAAATGATGCGTCCAGTAGTAGAAGGCTCAAAGGAAGGCAAAGATGCGCTCGAAAACCATCTGACGCTAGTAAAAAGGCTGAGAAAATCTGCTGCTACTGAGGTTGACAAAGAGATTAATGATTTCCAGGAATATAAAGAAAAGTATTCCGACATCCCTTACGCTGAGTATCAAAAAATGAAACGTTCGAAAGGAGGCAAAAAATGAAAAAAGAGGATTTAAACCAATTTAAAGGTGAAATTAAAACTGCGATACAGTCGTGGGGAAATGATAAAATAGATTCTCTTTTCCCGGATAAAGCACACACACGCACTTTTTTTAAAAATGGGCTAAGTAATTTACTGGCTCGGAAGGATGCACTTATTAATAAATGGCTTGATACCAGCTTTTTGTTTATTGCCAGTGAAGACGGGACGATCGACAGCGATGTTATGATTGATAATCTGGTGTCTTTATTTGAAGAAATGGACATCCGGGATTATCAATTTGGCATGGTTAAAGTTAAGGCAGGGAAAGGGCAGGCAATCATAGATATGCCTAATAATTTTCTGTTAGATATGTTTGTAGGTAGCTTAGGGAGTATCAAATTTACGTCGGAAGATCTCGGTGAATTGAAAGAACTCCTGAATTAATTAACTTTAAAATTATTGTATCATGAATGAAGAAATAAGAGAATTCTCAGAAGAATTGCAGGACTTCCTGAAAAAAGGACATAAACTGCTCAATAAAATGGGACAGGGAATGGGACAAAGAAACGGCAATCAAGGATATGGCCCAAATTATGGACAAGGCATGGGCCAAAATATGGGCCAAGGTGGTTATGGCGAAAATGTCGGACAATGGTTCCGGAATAATTTTGGCGGACAGGGATTTGATCCCCGGTTTATGTAATTATTAACTAAGAGGGGCATTTTGCCCCTCTATATTATACAAAAATATGTGTACACCAGCCTTAAGCAGTTATAACTATATACCCCGTGAAATGCAGGCATATCTCCGGAATTACGGATATTCCTTTTCAAAAAGGGCGTGTGAATATGCAGTAAAGCAAATGATGCGAAAAAACACCGCTACAGGGAAATTAGAAAGTATTGAGCCGTATTCGAAAGAAAAGGCCGAAGAATTATTATCGAAACACGGAATTAAACTTGAAAGGAACATAGGGTACAATTTCGTGTACGTCATAAATATGATTTATTCTGATCGTTGGAAATCGAGTATTGAGGATGAATTGCATCTATGTAAAGCCGTCAAGGATGAAATAGATGATGAAGATGCAGTGCCAGAAAGCATATTTAGGTGCTGGATGACAAAGCAGGAAGATAAAGGTATTCCCATCCCATGGGAGGATATGATATGATAAAACAACGGTTCCATATCTATGTTAAGGGCCAGAAATGGAACATAACCGCCTTTTATCCGGTCACAAGGTATCATGTTGAAGAAATAATAGATGCCTTGTACCAGATAAATTGTAATGAAGAAGATTTAAAAAAAGCATATATAAATATAACAAGCGATAATGTAAACAATGGACTTACATTTAGTAACTATTTTTACCGGGAATCGGTGATCATATTTGCTATTTCTATTAGTCCAGCAAAATATTTTAACCTAATCACACATGAATTACACCACCTGTCAGTTCATATCGCAGTAAGTAGCGGATTTAATCTACAAGGGGAGGAAGTTTGTTATATAAACGGAGATATTGCTGAAATGATGTTCCCAGTTGTAGTTTATTTATTATGCAAGGGATTTATTCGCAACTATGAAATAAAATACTATGTCCGATAAATTTGAAATATTGCTTGATATTGCCGACACAGCTTGCATAACATTTCTATGTGAAATGGCCTTACATGAATTAAGATGCTTGTAAAAGCTGAAAATATACGTCGTGAACATATCGGAAGGTGTGAGAGGGGAGTGTGTTCCCTCTTTTTTGTAACTTTATGCAATGTTGATCCGTATATGTTAAAAATGCCATTATAAAATGATTTTCTGGATTTTTTGTTTGTAAATCATATTTCCAGAATCTATATTTGTGGCATAATTATGCTCTTGGCTTCGTATGTTCTACCAATTTTGGTTTAATAATGAGCATGCCGACCCAAGAGCCTTTGTTTTTTATAATGATATGAAATCAAACAATAAGCCAGAATCTAATTTTAGTGTACCAGTCAAAATAGCTGTTCTAATAGACGGAGGATTTTTTATTAAAAGATATAATTATTTATATAATAAGGGAAAAAACAAAACTCCTGAAGAAGTTGCTGATGACATTTATACATTAGCTCATTCACATGTTGGGAAAGAAAATTATCTTTATCGTATATTTTTCTACGACTGTGTACCTTTTTCAAAAAGAGTTCATAATCCTATTTCTAAAAAATGTATTGTTTTTGAGAGAAGTCCTGAAGCTATATTTAGGAATAAAATATTTGAAGCCTTAAAACAAAAAAGAAAAGTTGCACTTAGACTAGGATATCTTAAGGATTCTGGCAATTGGCAAATAAGACCAAATAAAATAAAGGAATTATTATCTGGTTCATTGAAAATAGAGGACTTACAAGAAAGTGATGTTTATTACGAATTAAGGCAAAAAAGTATAGATATGAAGATAGGGGTAGATATTGCTTCTTTATCGTTAAAGCATTTTGTTGATAGAATTGTACTTATATCTGGTGATGCTGATTTTGTTCCAGCATCTAAATTAGCGAGAAGGGAAGGCATTGATTTTATCTTGGATCCTATGATGGCTCATGTAGATAATTCTCTATTTGAACATATTGACGGAATGAAGTCTCCAAAAATACCACCTAGAAGGAAACAAACTAAGTAATAGCGAGGTTAGTCCTCGCTATTTTTATTCAACCTTTCCCCCGCTTATTTTTCTAACCACCCAATCTCTAAATTCATCTTGAATAATTATTGCTTCCTTATCCGATAGCTTCAATGCACCGCATCCAGTAAGATGTCCCCAACCTCTAACCATTAAAATGCTTTTCCCGTCTTTCAGAATAAATATGCTATTGCAGGTTATTCCGTCAAGGTTTAAATGCTCATCTTCTTCATTTATAGCATTCAATATCCCATCAATTAATTCATCATCTTGTGTTAAAATAACGAATGCCATTACTCCATTTGATGAAAATATGTATGGATCCGATCTGTGAAAAGGTGGCTTGTATATTTCCAATGTTTCCATAGTTTTAAGTTTCAATTTTTGACAAATATTCTTCCTTTTTTGAGTAGTCCAGTTTTAAACACTTCATCTTTAGGCTGTTCTACAATATCAACTATTTTCGCGCTCAAAATACCCTCCTTATTCAAATTTTCAAAGAGGTCTTCTTCCAAAAGGTCCTTTGAGTAATACTGGTATTCATCCCAAGATGAATCAAGTGTTATTTCCGCAATTACTTTCATGGTCTATTGATTTTGAAATAAGAAATCGTCCGTAAACTTTCCCTTATGAAGAGAGGACATAATTACCATTTGTTTAACAATAGCACCATACCCTCCTTTTCTGCCTGTCCTTTTAGACCAAAAGACTAATTTTTCAACCATATTTAAATTTCTAGGCATTATAATACCTCCATATTCTTCACATTCAAACCACGACCTTATACTTTCCATGTTACGAACATCAATAACACATCTTCCTTTAGGTTCAATAACCATAAGTCCATCCCCATCAACAGCAATATCCATTATTGGAAGATAAGAAGCCTCTAATATGGTTTTCCTAATATCTTCATATTCTTCACCATTTTCTGGATATCCAATAAATACCGAGCCCAGATTCTTTAATGTACAATATCCTTTAATTCCCATAATCTTCATCTTTTGCAATTTTATTCCCCCAGTTATCTTTATATAAGCATACATCTTCATCCGAAATCGGAATTACCTTTATTACTCTTCTGAACTCATGAAGTTTTCCACAATGCGGACATGCGTATCTAACTATATCGTTATAATATGCAGCATTCATCATAGGAGCATAGCCGTCAAATTCTTGACCACATCTTTTACATTTCATAATCTATTTATTTTGGAATGTTTATACAAATTACGATTGCTAATTACAGACTTTCAGTATCTGGATACAACTTTGCGAAACCACTTATCCGTTATCAATATCTTCCTGAGTGATCTTTATCATATTTATGAACTTAACTTGCTTTCTGGCAAATTTCAATTTTACACTCTCTTAATTCCTTGGAAAGGATTTCAAATGCCATAGAAATTTCCTTATGATTTACATTGTCGCATGAGAAATCGGATAACTTGCAAAGGAGTTGGTTAGAAATATTTCTTATTGCAACAATACACTGGTCATATACAGGGTCCATTTTTACCCCGGATGCCTTCTGAACTTCTTCGGCATATTGTGTGGTGCGGCTGATTTCGAGTGATGAGATCATATAAATCATCGTAAGATGAGAAAGCGGTACCGATAGTGCCGGTACAGTTTTATCCAATTCTCTTTTTACTGAGTAGAACAGTGTTTTAATATGCCTTTCGAATTCGTCGTTGAAACGGTCTAGCATGTAAGGTGTGTACCGATATGCATATTCTCCCATTAGCCGGCGAATTTTATCACGGTAAAGGGTAATATTTATTTCCATGTTCCGGATCAGCTTTTTGTTTTCAAGCTTGTATAGTCCAACTTCTGTAATTGCCTTTTTTAACTCACAGATGTAGTTGTCGATAACGTCTGCCAGGAACATATTCCCGTAAACGTAGTTCATCCGTATTTCTTCCGAAAGGCTTTCGGTGGCTTGCTGTATTATTTGGGTTGGTTTCATGATTTTCCTAATTTTTGATAGAAAATAACGGAGAGGCTTTCACCTCTCTGTTAAAATATTATTCTATTTGCTCCCTACATTATCACCACCAAAATGTTCCTTTTCAACCAGGTATCTGATATTACCTAAGGCTTTACCACAAGGCAAATCAAGGGATCTGTCTGTCTCTGAATTTATACAATAGGCACAATTACACTGGCATTTATTTGTAACTACAATACTTAGGTAAGCATTGTCGGATACTAATCCTATATCAGTAGGATAGTACCTGTTTTGCTTGAATATTTCAAGTGAATCTATTTTGATTATACTCATTTCTTTTCCTCCTTTTCTTTGATAAGTTTTTCCTTCAAAATCACAGATCTCATTGCTCCGAATCTTGCAACTTGCAATTGCTCTTCTAGGGATAGTTTTCGGTACGGCCGCATTTCACGGATATGTACGTTTTTATCATATCCATGATGTCTGATTATTAAATCTTCATTGAATGTGATTATGCCGGAATATAATACATCTCTCTTTGATAGTTCACTACATACTTTGTCATATATCTTTTCAGGAACGCAGTAGTAGAAGTATTTTATAATTCCGGCCGATTCATGATGATGTTTCTTCTTGAAGTCGGCAATAAAATCTGAGAAACTACGCTTTATCTCTATTTCCGTTAAGTATCCTGATTTTGATAAGACTAGCATATCACACTCATGCCCGATATGAAATTTACTTCCCCATCCATTTACATTGAAAGCGACGATATTTCGGATAAAATTAAAGCTATCGGATTTGGCCAATGCGACCTCTATTTCATATAAACTTCTTTCTGTATTCATCATTGCTTTTACTACATTATTGAATGTTTGTATATTTATAGCATTTTATCGGATGAAACTTACCGTCTATTTCGTCTCCTACATTGATAACTTTCCGCATGCTATCTGTTTGAACAGATAAAAAACGAGAAATCAAATCATCAAACATATATATATTTTTACCGTCTGAAACTTGATTTATGCCTTTCCTGAAATAAACAATACGATGAGATTTGTTTGAGACAGCATATACAAATACAGGTTTGCCTATCCCATCCGTATTTTGAAGTTCTTTATGCTGCTTAAAACATATATGTTCTACTATTTTCTTGAAATTATCTTCACTTTCATCATGTGATTCCATTTTAATCGTCCTGAATTTGACATACACTTTACTCCCTCTTTCTGTAAGGTCCACTTTGTCCATAATATCATGAACAAAAGGGATCTCGTGGATTAGAATTATATAAATTTTCATGTCTATGAAATAAAGATTGGTCTTTCATAAATTTGGCTCTATAAATTCAACATTGTATTTTTCACAGTAGTATTCAAAAGGTTTTTGACTGAAAGGGAATATGGTCATTGGGCCTATAAAATATCCGTCACAGTGTGTCATTTCTTTATATTTCTTTTCTGCTGTTTTGCGTATTTTATGCTCAGTTCCATACCCTGATTTATGCAAGAAAAATACAGTTATTTTTTCTCCTTTATCAAGCAGCTCCTTGAGCCGCTTGTAGTCTTTACTAGTTTTGTTGGGGATCATGGTTGTTTGAACTTATTAATTTTAGAGAGGGGCATTACACCCCTCTGTTAGTTATACCAATTCTTTTTGTTTTAGAAATTTGTTTACAAAATAGATTTGCCCCGTTCCGGTAACTTTAACGGTTTTGTTTATTGAAGTGTGTCCGTCAGAATGTGTCACTACCGTTTCTTTTATTTCAAACAAATTAAGATTCATTCCTCTTTGCGATGGCATATTATAGCTCATACCAGGTTGCTTTATCAGATAACCATTCCTCCGCATCCACACAAATAGCCTTTTGGCACCGATCTCAACTCCATTTTGTTTTAAAATCTTTGCAAGGTCTCCGATAAGGATGGAGGTATGAGAAGCGGAAACACTGTCAGCAAAAAGGACTTTTGGGGCTTGTTGCTGTAATTGTTTCTGTGTTGCTTCATTCAATTCGAGTAATCTTTGCTTTTCGGCCCGTTCTTCTTTAAGTTTTTTTGCTAAACCAATAATTAGATCCGGATTATCGACCATTGCTTCAAGCGTTGGTTGGGTTGCGGTCATTCCAAAACGCATAAGTTCTTTTATACGATCCATACACCACAACTTGAAATCAATACTTAACCATTGAGCAAAATCAAGGGCTATATCTTCATGCATCCAAGTTCCTGGATTTGTACCACCTCTGATTGTTTTAACTAATTGATCTTCAGCAATACGGGATTTTCCCGCTTTGACCTTAATTAGTTCATTTGTAGAAGGTAAACGCAAATATTCATATACTTGTTTGCCGAATGGTTTAGCCATTTGAGTGGCGTTAATCATAACGTCCCCATTCCCCGATAAGAAAGTAATATCGGTTCCGTTGTATTTAAAAATATTGTTTTCCATGATTTAGTCTTTTAGTAATTGAAGCCTAATACTGTCCACACACGCAGAATGATAATCTACATTTGTAGGATGCGTTTTGCAATATCCGCGGTATTCCTCAAAATGTCCGCATGAAAGAATGAAGAAATAAGCCTGATTCTTACAATTCTTTTCGATTTCAAACAGCCTTTTGTAGGTTTCAAGCTGCTGATTTAGTGATAAGATTTCGCCCGTTTCGTGGGTGTTACGTGCTTCACCGATACCTTGTATCGATGTTGACAAATTCTTTTTCGTGATAGTCATTCCCTCTAAGAATTTGATATTTGTGGATGAAAATAAAAACGGTTTCATCCTGTCCCGTTGACTATCACCTAAGGGGCTGTGGGTGCATTAACACTCCACACGGGGGTAATGAAACCGTATATCAGTTTAAGGCATAAAAAATGCCCGCAGTTTTGGCGGACTTACCGCCCCTTAATATGATAGTCGGAACAAACATACGGCATTTTTCCGACAAATCAAAATCATTCTGCATAGGGATTATTTTTTTTCATTCTTATACCATTTTACAAATTTTTCAACTGATTCTTTCGATTCGATAATTTCATTAAATGCCCATTTCGGAAGAATGGATTCAAACGCACAGTAATAACATCCCCAGATTTCCCTGCTTCGGTTAGCTGCCTTTGCAACTTCTGGATTATCTGTAAAAAGATGCCAATGTATGGCAATAAAGCTCTCATGGAACCATATCTCTGAGCGTTGTGTCCTTCCTTTGTTATCTTTTGTTGTTATTGTCATGATTTATCATATTAATTTAAATTCAGGAATAATTTCTTATATTTGCAATGTGCAAAGAGTTGCGCATATTGTTTTGTAATTGTTGTAGTTGAGTTTAGTACTTACCGAAAAGACCAAAATAAAAATACAGATACTAAGCTCGTTAGACTACGTATATACGTGTCTGCGAGTTTATTTCTGTAAGGGTATTGGTCTACCTCGGTAAGAATAGATAAAGCAGACACGTTTCTTTGTGGTGTCTGTTGTAGTGGAGTTGGCAAGGACGTCATCATTTAGGTGGCGTCCATTTTATTTAATTAAAATATTCTTTACAATCCATATTTTCATAATTATATCATTTCATCCCACCAGGGAAATTTTAATTGTTTCTTGTTTGCCAGATATTTTTTCTTTGATATTCCGGAGTACCACCAGTTAAGAGCATCTTCCGCACTCTCAAATTCCATGTATTTTCCATAAAGGATACGAAGTTTCTCAATAGTATTGATATATGCTCTTCTGAACATTGGAAACATCCTTAATTCATTGCGCTGGCTTTTACAATTCATCGGGCATCCGATACACCCGATTCGGTGTACTTTTTTGTATAAGTCGCAAACTTGAATGTTCCTACTTGACAGAAATCCAAAAACATCGCTTTCTGTCCAATCAAGAATCGGGGACAATATAGGTTTATCACATCCTAACTTGCAGTCATTCGTAAAAACTTTTCTCTTCTTCCTGCGTGTGCTTTCCTCTTTCCTAATCCCAATAATTACAACTTCATTCAATCCACGTCTTTCTTTCAAATATTCACAACAATATCGACGGTTCCGAAGTGGTAGCATCTTCTTTTGTAATATCATCTGAAACATTGTCTTTTCCGGTTTCAGCCAAATAACATCGGGATAATGCGAGCGAATAAACCTTAGTAATTCTGGTGGATCCACAGATGTTTTGTAGAAATATGCTTTGAATTTTACTCCTGCCATTTTTGCAAGTTCATAAATAACTTGTGAATCTTTACCTCCGGAGAATGCGACATGGAAACCATCTGGAGAGTATTTAAAAGCCATTTTCTCCATTTTTCGGATGATTCTAATGGAGTCTTCTATCTTTTTGTTTAAGTCCATAGGACAATAATATTTAACAGCACTCTCGTACTGCAATAGTTTTTATGTGATAAATTAACAATCAGGAATGATACTCATTACCCAAAACAACAGAATATCAAAACATTACTAATGTGATGGGTATGTGATAGACATTATTTGAGTAGTGCCGGATTGTCGTGGATATTGCCTATAATCTTGCAATTACCTTCAAACCAAGATGCATTTTGTTGATCCGACAGAGGCATTGAAGGATTTGTGCCGCCCTGATATCCATGACCAAAAGCAAGAGGATTACATTCTGTAGCAAATCCTCCCGGTGTCTGGAATATCGTCAGGATTGTTCCAAAGTTATCTTTAAAAAAATCTCCAGTGAAAGCTTTGCGTCCGGCGTTGTCATATATTCCGATGAATTGTCCTGTAGTTTCCGGATCTATTTCTATCTGTAAAGGGGAATTAAAAATGAATGACTTCATCCGGCCATTATTCAAATCCTCCATATAAAATCCTTCAACCCATTCACCGAAATTTTTATCAATAGGTTTCCCTCTAAATAATATTTCTCTATTCATGATTTTGTTTTTAAATACCGTTTCCTGACTCCTTTGTACTGTGTTCTTTCAATAATCACAGTACGTGATTTTTCATATTGTTTTTCTAGTTCTTTCATTTGTTTCAAAGCTTCTGTCGCCTTCTCCCTTTCATGTTTCTGGTTTTCGGAAGAATACCAATTCTGATCTATCGATCCATATTTGTCCATAGCACACACCAATAATTTTTAAATCTATTTTTTACACACTCCGTTGAACACCGTATCATCGATATCCATATCAAGCTGAGACGGGAATGTCTTGATGTAATTGAAGAATTTGAAAAGCTTTACATCATCGGTGCCACACCTGTCAATGATAAGCTTTAAGGTCTGATACAGCATATCCGAATCCTTACCGAAAAACTCCTGAGTTTCTTCGCTGCAATTCCGGACATATCTTTTCAGGTTCCGGCAATGGGAAAGAAGGAGGTTGAACTCGCGTTTAGCCTCGTGTTTAAATTCGCAGTTCTCACTTTTTAGCTTTTCATTAGCCTCGATAAAGCAACTTTCAATTATATCCACCAAGACGAAAGATAAGTTGCTTAGTATGTTTGCCTGACTTTTACTTGTTTTCATTCTTATGTTTTTTATCGTATTTTTTTACCAGCCTCGGGGTAAATATAGCGGCATTTCATCTCTTTAGTGATTTACCATTAAAATGGATTGGCGTTATTGTAATCATATATCTGTGTCAGACTTTCGTTATACCTAAACTTTACATCTCCGACAGCACCGTTACGCTGCTTTGCCATTATCAACGCTCCTTCTCCGACTATTGGGTTTCCATGCTGGTCTTCCAGCTTGTAATACTCCGGTCTATAAACAAATATTACTTTGTCAGCATCTTGTTCAATGGCTCCAGATTCCCGAAGATCGGAAAGTTGTGGTTTCTTATCCATTCGCTCCTCACAAGCACGATTAAGCTGAGAAAGGAGGATAAACGGCACATTAAGCTCTTTTGCAATTATCCTTGCCTGCCGGCTCGCCTGTGCCACTTCTTGCTCTCTGTTCTTACCTTTTTCGCTCATATCGGCAAGCTGGAGATAATCGACAAGTATCAATCCGCATTTCCCTTGCCTAGCCATTTTTTTAGAGTGTGTGCGAATGTACCGCATTGATACGATAGGATTGTCGTCCACGTAAATCGGTAGTTCTGAAAGTCTCTTTTTCGCTCCTGCGATTTCGTTAAACTCTGCGTTTGATATGTATCCGTTCCGGTACTTGTCTGCTTCGATACTCGTTTCTGATAATATCAACCTGTCGGCAAGACTAATGCTGTCCATTTCGAGGGAGTATATACAGACTGGAATACCCTGTCTTGCAGCACTTTTTGCGAAATACAACAACATTGCCGTCTTGCCCATCGCCGGACGGGCGGCAAGGATTATTAATTCTCCACCCTTGAATCCGGAGGTCATCGTGTCGAGTTCTTTTAATCCGGATGTTACACCGGTCATTTTGCCCTGCCTTCGATTGTTTGTCCGGATAATTGATTCATCGGCTGCTTTCTCTATTGCCGTTGAAATGTGCTCCATTCTGTTGTTGCAGGAAAGTACATCATTGATGCGTTGTAGTTGCCTGTCAGCAAATGAAATCGTATCTGATACGTCGTTTGTTCCGTCAGACATACGGATAATTTCCATACTCATGTCTATCAACAGGCGTTCGACCTGTAATTGTAAGAGTATTTTGCAGTAGTATTCTATCCGCGCAATTCCTAATCCTGACTGGTTGGTAAGTTCTGCCAGATAGCTGTAATTTCCTGCTTCTTCGATTTTACCGGATTGTTTCAGTTGTTCGGCAACGGAAATCAGGTCTACAGGCGTGTTATCGTCATTCAGTTTTAGAATGGCTTCAAAAATTATCCTGTTTTCGACATCAAAGAAAGAGTCTGCGCTTAATTTCGATACGACATCGGTAATTATATCAGGGGACACTAACATCGCCCCTAAAACAGCCTTTTCTGTAATTGTCGATTTTGATCTACCAGTTTTCAAGTCTTCTGTCATTGTTTTCCTCCTTTCTGTCTTTTAGTTGGATTTTAAGCCATCGAAAAAAATGAGATTTGAAGTCTTTCACGCTTTTCATGTTTTCTCCGGTGCATTCAAGCTCGTCAAAGAAATTGTTTATCCACTCTGTTATGCCGTCCGGTGTGATGTGTTTTTTCATGGCAACAGTTTCCATCCATGCTGTTTCGTCAGAAAATATTCTTTTTTTCAATTCATGGATGTGCATGATTTCGTCCCCAGAAAAATCTAAAGGGGGATTTATAGGGGAATTATTTATTTTCTTTCCTTTCCTTTGTGTACTTTTGTATACATTAATGCCGTTGTTGAATACATTAATAGGATTATTGTCTACATTAATGAGTAGATAAGGATATTCTTCCTTTGGTTTTCTTCTTTTTATTGCCGAGAAATATCGCTTCTGAATGCCTTCACTTGTCAGAATCTTTTCCAAGTTAAAGCAGGAGCTGTCAAAGAACCCCCACCTAACTAAGCGATTCACGATTTGTTCCAGCAGTTCAGAACTTATTCCGGGAAGGGATTTTAAAAGTTTCATTTTTAACGGCTCATTCCACATAATGAAGTATCCATTTCTGTATACCGCACATAGCAGCTTTATTACCGTAATTTCTCCTTTTATCCCGAACTCTCCCGAAATTGCACCTATTTTCTCGTCATCAAAAAAATCGACATCAAAAGAAAAAAAATCCAATCCTTCTTTTAATTGCCTTGCCATGTCATATTGCAGCTTTTAACCGTTCTGATATAATTAATAGTGTGTCAATCATTATTTTTGTTTTGGCTACATCCCGATGATATTTTGCATGGCACTTTTCACAAAGGGTGATTAAATCACTTGTATCGTATTCCCATGGAGCAGCGCCTTGGATATACTTTTTGTGATGGACGTTTAAAGGCTTGTCTGAACGAAAACACATCTGGCATGTGAATTTGTCCGCTTGCATTGCTTCTAACCGTTTACGCTGCCAGCGCGGGTCTTTGAGTAATTCGTCGTATTCCATGTTTCAGATTTTAATATTAGAACACCCTAGTATCTCTTTAAATAGTGCTAATACCTCTGATTTACGATTAGTCCCTCCACAGTTCAAATAACCATCTGTTGCAATTTTGAATGCCTTAATAGCTTTCTTACGTTCTTCGGACCTAGCCATGTTTATAGCAGTAATTGCAATTGGAATAGACACTACATGTTGATTTTTATCCAAAATAATATTGGATAAAGTATTTCTGGTTATTAAATCTTCTGCTTTCATGTTTAAAAATTCATAGTTTATCTATTTCGTTTCGTTGGCACTCGATAAAGTACCGGTACTTGTTAACCGTTTCCATGAGTTTAATGTTTGACTTTTCCAATTCCTGATTTCGGGCTTTGAGTTTTTCGCATTCGTCAAATTTTGCATCATAGGACCTGGAAAGCATGTCGAACTGATGGATACTTACAACTTCATCGGATTCTTGCTTTTTGTCCTGGTATTGGAGTTGTTTTTCTACTTCTTCAGCAATACCGGAGTAGTCTCCTGATAAGGATGTGATAATTAGTGCTATCATGATTTTTTATTTAATTTTTTATACAAAATCCGCCTCTTTTACAAATATCCCGTTGATAAGTTTCCCCTTCCGGTCTTTGATTTCGTTGTATGCATATTCAACGCATTCACTGAAATCAATACTCAGTTGTTTTGATATACAGATGAGAGTGACAACCGTATCCCCGATGCTGTCTGTCTGTTTTTCCCTATCGCCTTTGTTTATTGCCCGGGCCAGTTCTCCGAGTTCTTCAACTGTTTTACACATCTGTACTTTTGGATCCTGGGTATGCAGGTTTCTGTCGACAACCCATTGCTCAATTTTTTTAATAGTATTTTCAATCATGTTTTTTTATAATTTACACATTCAATTTTTCTGTCCACGCAGTTTTCATGCGGCACCACCGAAAACGGGCAATCAACTAATCCGAATTTCCACGGTTGGTAGTAGATACATTCCCGGCAGTCGGAATAGGTTGTTGACAGCCGGGGAATGATCGGTTTTGGTTGTTTGGGTTTCGGGATGCGGGGCATATATTTTATTATTAAAAAGGACAGATACTACAAAATGGTTAACTTTGTAGCGGACTTTAGCCCGTACCGCAGCGAGTAATAAAGGGGGCTCAAAGCGGGCCGGGGAGTAAACCTCCTTTTTGTTAAACTTAAAAAGTAACATCATGGCTAAAATCCAAGTTCGGGTTAGAACCCAAGTACGTACTACTGTAAGAACAACTGTAAGAGTACGGAAATAGTTCTAACCATGGGTGGGTGTTAACGGCATCCACCCTTAACTTTATCTGTCCTTTTATATTCATGCTGATTCTGTATTAAAGAGGAATTTATGCTACTAATCCGTTTTGCCTTGATAGGTTTGAAATAATTGCGTACATTTTATCCAATGCGCCTACACGTTCAGCTACATCAATAAGACTCTCATTTTTCTTTCTGGCGTAGGAACGCAGTGCAATATGATAATTGTAATAAAGGGTTTGGTAAATATGGTCCCACACATTCTTTTGAGGAACATTGAAGTGCATGGAATATTTGTTTACCAAAGCACGGACTTTATCTCTCATGCTTAATTCAGGAACAGCATCAGTAGAAAGAGGGAGTGATAACATGTCTTTCTGCGCTTCTTCCCGAATAGCTAATACCTCGTTAACTTTCTGCTCAACGGTTGACAATCTCTTTTCATGTTCTACCATGATCTGACATTGTTTGAGAAGCATTTCAGCCGGGGAAAGATTGCTTTGTTCTGTTCGCTTTTCTATTTCTAATTGTTCCCAACGTAAAACCAATTTAGCCCTTGCTTCGTCATTGAATTTTGTTGCGACATATAAACATTCGGTTTTTGTCAGATAATAGCATGGTCTATCTTGCTTATTAGCATCTTTATACGTGCCCAGCGCAAAATTGCGCCCGGCTATTTTTAACCAAGATTCTTCCATGTTTCGAATTGAACGCATGACATCTTTGTGTTCTCTTTCGGTAATCTGTGCAATTTCTAACGATGACATTCTACCATCGTTAGAAGTAATAATCAATTCTTCCATATTTGTGTGGTTTACTTATTTTTCAAATGAATCAAGATAAAGCTGCGCGAGGCAAGCCCCGTAGTAGTCAAGATTTGCCCTATGCTTTTTATGAAACTCCGCGAATTTTTGAAAGTTCCCGGAACTGAGAATAAAGTAATAGGCTTTATTCTTGCAGCTCTTTTCGATTTCAAATTTTTGTCTTACTTGATTTAGTTGTGCTTGCAACTCTTTTATCTGAGAAAGTAATTGACCCTCATTTCGTCGGGGTGGACGTGCTGTAATGGTACTATGATTCACATTACTTACAGATTCACTTCGTCTTGGCATTACGTTGATGAATTATAAGTTAATAAAAATAAGAAAGCCGCCGACTTTCCCGTTATCTGCCAAGACGAACATAACACTTACGATGAAGGGCTATGCAACGAAGGAATTTCGACGGCCTATATTTTACTTGAAAATTCAAGAAATAATAGGGCATAAAAACACCCTTCTAACGTAATTTATGTTGTTCGTCTTGGCAATTGAACACCACAAATATACGGCTATTATCCATAATTGCAAAATTTAATGTAAGATTTGCCCTTGCCGGGGAATGGAACCCCGGGGAAACCGTTCAGGATGTTATTTCTTTCCTTCCTCCCTTTCCTTTTTGCGGTTATATTTTTCTGTATAAACAACAAGCTCCCGTAACTTTTCTACGGGAGCCTCTAAGCGATTAAGCTGACAGAGTAATTCGATACGCTCGCTGTCTTCGGGTGTGAATAAATTATTGCTCATTCCGATTTAATTCTGTGTTTTCCATTATCCAAAATAATCGTTATATAAATCTTCAAATTTTTTTCCGATGTATTCTACATCATCAGATGTACCGCAGCAAAGCCGAGAGCCGGTGTTCGTGCACGTACGCGCGTAGAGCGCATCGTTGCAACGAAAACCGGAGGAACGCTGGTCTTCTCCTTTTTCGACGTAAAACCAGTTGTAATACTTCCATTCATCCCAATTTGACCAATCGGGCTCCCAACCTTCATTCAATGCTCTGATGATAATTGTCAGT
>ULVP01030294.1_pt1 | contig 20402 bp, 16 predicted proteins | sample 1959551 | NCBI WGS metagenome assembly ULVP01 (sample SAMEA4835789, study PRJEB28245) | human gut metagenome | biome: gut microbiome; material: fecal sample | place: Denmark | collected 2008 | reverse complement strand
TACGTTCTCGGAGTAGTTGGTCATCATTCCGAAAAAAGCGGCGAGCCACATCCAGAATACCGCACCGGCTCCGCCTATGCAGATAGCGGCGGAAACTCCGGCGATATTACCCGTGCCGACCGTTGCAGCGAGTGCGGTGCAGAGCGCCTGAAAGGGAGATATTGCGCCCTTATCCTTGGTGTGACCGATAACGTGTTTTCTAAAGAGGCTTCCTATCGTGTTCTTCCACCACAGACCGAGGTGGGAGAGCTGAAAGAATTTTGTGCAGACGGTAGTCACGATGCCGACGCCGAGCAGGATTATGATACCTATCTTTACCCACACGAACGTATTTATTACATCGTTTACCGCTGCGACCTTGTCGAGAAACTGTTCCATACGAGCTCCTTTTATAAGATTAGTATAAATAAAAATTGCAGGTGCGGCAATCGCGACCTGCAAAAAAACATACAAAAGGAAGCTCAAAAGAAAAATCAAAAGAAAAATCCGAGAGGAAACTCCGTGCGGGGGGACCCGCAATGCGGAAAAACAGCTTTGTCCTTTTGCCTGAGAGATTCGCGTAGTGCGCTTTGCCCCTTCGGCACCCGCCGTCGGCGGGATTCTCCAAAGTGCCGTCGGCAGACAGTCCTCGCACCTTATCGCATCCTATTGCATTTTAGTGCACCTGAGAGTTTTACTCCTTCGGTCGCGGTCACCCGCATTTCCTGCCTGCGTCACACAGCTTATTTATCTGATTTTGTATTATAACAGATCGCTCTCAAAAATGCAATATTTTTTTGATTATTTTCATAAAAATCCGAAAAAACGTATAAATACCCGTTTTTTCTTCTTGCGAATGCAGGAACGGCAGTCTTGTGCTGCATGTGACTGCGCGCTCCGTCGTTTGTCTCCGACGCTGCATGAACATTCCGATCTCGTTCCGCTGACAAATTATGTCGTATTCTGCCGAATCCGCAGCAGTCGCGCAGGAAATTAAACCGAAATATCATTAACATTGTCATTGACACACGTTCATATTTATGTTATAATTATATCCGGCATGAAATGATTTATCAAAGGATGTTATAAATGGATTTATTCGGCTTTATTAAAGGGCGCGGCAGAAAGATAGTTCTTTTCCTTTTTGATACTTTTTGCTTCGCCGCGTGTAACTTTCTATACTATGTATTTTCGGATTACAGCAATTTTATAGAAGCTCCGCCTCCGCTGCGAACATTTCTCGGAACTGCCGCAATCCTGTTTACTTGTATTTTCGGACTGCGCCTGCTCTTTCGTCTGTATGCGAATGTATGGCGCTATACAAATACCTATGCAAATCTGAATATTGTATGTGCCGACGGACTCGGCTGCATACTTGCCTGCGGGATATTCATTATTTCCGGGACAAGAGGCGGCTTTGGGCATCCGCTCATTGTCTCGATGGCAAACCTTTTGCTTGCGCTGACATCGCGTTTTTGCTACCGCATTCTTTTCAAGAAGCTCAATGCCACACGACCCGAAGGGCAGTCGCAGCTCAATGTCGCCATCGTCGGAGCGGGTCACATCGGAATAATACTGGCTAATGAGCTTAATTATAATCACGACAGTCCATACCGTCCGGTATTTTTTATCGACAACGATTCGACAAAGTACGGGAGCAGGATTTCGGGTCTGCCGGTATTCCATGAGAGAGATGCCGTTAGCAGATATCTGAAGGAATACGGCGTAAAGGAAGTATTCATCGCGCTGAACAACGTCGACAGCGACCTTGCCGCATGGCTGTTTGATTTCTACGGCAAGACCGGCTGCAAGGTGCGCATATACGATACGCCTATCCGTGATATTACCGAGAACGGAACTCACGAGGAGAACAGCAAGCGCATTATCAGAGATTTTCAGATCGAGGATCTTCTGTTCCGCACCCCGCTGAAGCTTGACGGAGATATTCTCACATCATTTTATTCCGGCAAAACGATACTCGTGACCGGAGGCGGAGGCTCTATCGGCAGCGAGCTGTGCAGACAGATAGCCGCGCTTGAGCCGAGTCAGCTCATTATATTTGATATCTACGAGAACAACGCATACGATATTCAGCAGGAGCTGCTGAGAAAATATGCCGGATCGCTCGACCTGCGCGTCGAGATCGGCTCCGTACGTGACAGAGCGAGGGTCGAGAATATCTTCGAGCGCTATAAGCCGGATATCGTATTCCACGCAGCCGCGCACAAGCACGTACCTCTTATGGAGGTCAGCGGCGGCGAGGCGATAAAGAACAATGTTTTCGGAACGAAAAATGTCGCTGATATGGCGGAGAAATACGACACGGCAAAGTTTATTCTGATATCAACGGATAAGGCGGTAAATCCGACCAATATAATGGGCGCTTCAAAGCGTCTGTGCGAGATGATAGTACAGAGCCGCAACGACTCAAGGACATCGTTTGCTGCCGTCAGATTCGGCAATGTACTCGGCTCAAACGGTTCCGTAATTCCGCTGTTCAAGCGTCAGATAGCCTCCGGCGGTCCCATCACGATAACCGATAAGCGCATTATCAGATACTTTATGACCATACCGGAGGCAAGCCAGCTTGTTATGACGGCAGGCGCAATGGCAAAGAGCGGCGAGCTTTTCGTTCTCGATATGGGCAAGCCCATCAGAATATATGACCTTGCGGTAAATATGATAAAGCTCTCAGGACTCGAGCCGAACCTCGATATCAAGATAAAAGAGATAGGTCTGCGTCCCGGTGAAAAGCTGTATGAGGAGCTGCTCATTAAGACCGAAACGCTTACCAAGACCGAAAACGACCTCATCTTTATCGAACACGATACCCCCATGACCCGCGCCGAGGTGAGCGATATTCTCGACCGCCTCGCCAAGGCGATAGAGGCGGCAGATAATTCCGAGGACGGGGTAGGAGATGTTCGCGAGGTCATAGCCGAAACGGTTCCGACCTTCTGCGAGCCGAATGTTGTCAATGAGCGCGCCGAGGAATCCGACGAAATGAAGCGCTGCTGCGTTTAAACCGACATACTGAAAGCAAATTATAGCATTATATGCGCTATGTTCACAGGTCAGCTTGATATTTGCGCACGGACAAAATCTTTTTGCCGTAAAAGCCATGCACATAAGCAAAGCTCAAGCGCCGCAGCACCATGATGCTGCGATATTACCGCAAAAAAACACAGAGCACACGAAGATTATTCTCCGTGTGCTCTGATTTTTTTCGGATATTCCGCTCGGGCGGTCCGGCATGATGATATATATTCTCAGCGTCCGAACTCACCGTATATTGCCGCGATGGTCTTTTGCAGATCGGCTTCCTTTACGCCGAGAATGATATTCAGCTCGCTCGAGCCCTGATCTATCATAACAAGGTTAATGCCCGCATCGGCGACCGCGTCGAGAGTTCTTGCGGCGGTACCCTTGGTGCTTCGCATTCCGCGTCCGACGACCGCTATCAGTGCGATGCTGTCCTCAACAAACACGCTGTCGGGACTGACTGCGTCGCAGATGGCGCGGAGGATGCGCTCCTTTTTGCCCTCAAGCACGGGAGTGGCAAGGATGATGCTGAGCGTGTCGATTCCCGACGGCATGTGCTCGAACGAGATGCCCTCGCTCTCGAGAACCGACAGGACCTTACGTGTAAAGCCGACCTCGGAGTTCATCATGTCCTTCTCGATAGTGATAGAGGAGAAGCCGGGCTTTCCGGCGATTCCGGTAATGACATTTTTTCCTGCGCCCTCTGCGGAGGCAACTATCATAGTGCCGGGATCCTCGGGCTTATTGGTATTTCTGATATTGATCGGGATGCCCATCAGACGAACCGGGAAGATAGCATCCTCGTGCAGTACGGTCGCACCCATGTATGAGAGCTCGCGAAGCTCGTTATAGGTTATGATGTCGATGACCTCGGGGTCCTCGACGATGCGCGGATCTGCCATAAGCACTCCCGAAACGTCGGTCCAATTCTCATAAAGATCAGAGCCGGTCGCGCGGGCGACGATTGCGCCGGTAATATCCGAGCCGCCGCGGCTGAATGTTCTTATCGTATCATTCGGCATAGAGCCGTAGAAGCCGGGAATGACTGCGCGCTCAACACCGCGCAGGCGCTCAGCCATCGTTGTATAGGTGCGATCGGTGTCGAGCGTTCCGTTTTCGTGGAAGAATATGACCTCACGTGCGTCGATAAACTCGTATCCGAGATACTCCGCCAATATCTTAGCGTTGAGATACTCGCCTCGGCTTGCCGCATAGTCGCGTCCGGCATTGTGAATGACCGACATCTTTATGCGTCTGAACTCCTCGTCAAGTGAATAATCCATTCCGAGTCCCTCGACGATATCGCGGTATCTGTTCTCAAACTGGTGGTATACCTCGTCGATGTTGTTGCCGCGTGAAGCAAGCTCGTAGCACTCATAGAGCTTATCGGTGACCTTAAAGTCACCGCTGTAACGCTTTCCGGGAGCGGACGCTACGATGAAGCGGCGCGACGGATCTGCCTTGATTATATCAATTACCTTGCGGAACTGTCCCGCCTCCGCGAGTGAGCTGCCGCCGAATTTTGCTGTTTTTAAGTTTTCTGACATGCCTTTTCCTCTTTGTCCTTATATTTGTACGTTAGCCGAGGGAAATTCGCTCCTCGGAAGAATTTTGCCGCACGGAAAATCACGCCGTACCGCTTGCGCGCAGGCGAAAATCAATGCCGTCATACCTTAATATTATATTCAATTCGCTTCTGCATGTCAATTGCTTTTTTGTAAAGAGGGTATTCGACGAAAAGCCGCGCATATAGGTTAAATAGCCAATGAAGCCGCACCGTGCGGTCGTGATGGCGATATATGCAGGTGCTCCGCCGTTCATGTGACTGATGCTTTTTCACAGCGACTTTGCATACACTCTCTGTATGATTTAACTGCAAGCCTTAAACCTTGTCAGCTCATTTATTCTCGTGCATAAAACAATAATCATACCTCAAATTTCGCACAAAGCTCGTCATAAGTGAAATCCGTCTCTTCCGCGATAGCGTCAGAGACGGATTAAAATCTGCGCTTTTTAAGCTCCGCCGAACGGCGGGGAGATATAAGCGTTTGGAGGTCTCGATTTTGTTGCACAAAATTTGCAACATCAGATTCAAATCAAAAGCTCTATACAGAAATTGGAAATTATACGGTTTTCATATCCGAAACACAAACTACACTGATCACCATCATTTTTGCGAATTCGGTTCGTGTGGCTTGCCCCGCCTCGGCGGGAGATAATATGATTTTGCAGCAGATTTTTCGGTTTCCAACAGCCCCTCCGCTTCGCTGTGCTCAGCACCTCCCCCTACACGGGGGAGGCTTTCACGCGCAGCGTTTTAAGTGTGAATTATAGGTTTAATTAACGAAAACTCTATGCGGAAATTATACGGTTTTCATATCCGAAACACAAACTACACTGATCACCATCATTTTTGCGAACTTGGTTCGTGTGGTTTGCCCCGCCTCGGCGGGAGATAAAAAGATGCAGAAGCGTCGAAAATCGTCACGTCGCCGTACAATTGTACGGCAGAGGCGATTTTCGGCGGTAGAAAAAGCGAAAACATAAAATTATAAGCAGGAATCCGTCAGGATTCCGACCCCTTTTTGTCTTAGCGAATACACTAAAGACTGATAAGCTCAACTTGTTTTCGCTTTTTCGGTCTGCGCTTTTTAGCCTCGCCGAGGGGTTAGTCGATGGTGGCGAGGTAGTACATCCCGGGATGCTGAGTACCGAGCGTAAAGGTCAAAATCCCATCCTCATAGCTCGTCTCAAGCTCTCCCGTCATCTGCGCCTCCGGTCCTATCGAGCGTATGCGCATACGTGCCGCGGTGCGTATACTGACCTTCGCCTCCATGACCTTAACGAGCACAGGCGCGTGACCGTAGGAGAGCATATGGTCCTCATCCCACTGCATATCGCTGTTAACGGCGTCGCAGAGCGCGGTTATCAGCAGATTATCCGATTCCGCTATAGTCGCGTCGCTGAGCGAGGATATCGCGATAACGCCCTCTTTGCTCGTCGCGCTGACGGTCATTCCGTCGAGCTTTATCTCGCCCGCGCCCGCAAGTCTGCCGTAGACCGCCTTTGTGCGCGGGGAGTTGATATACCCGTAGTGCTTTGTCCAGCTGCGGTAGAGCTGACCGTCCGACGAGCGTATCTCTCCGTCCGAGAGGTCGGTGAGCGGCTTGTCGGCGGGTGCGCCTTTCTCAAAGCTGATGCCTACCCGCTTGTATTCCGCAGCGCAGCGGTAAGCCTCCGAGGAGCCGGTTCCCGCATGAATGGTAACGCTATCGGTGCAGGGCGCTATATCGGCGCGGCGGGTGATGAGCGCGCTGTGCAGGAACAGCCCGAACTTCGCGGGGTCGTTCCATACCGAGAAAACGCCCTCGCGGTAGCCTACTCCGTCGATGGTCGGCGGGAGGATCTCCTTGCCGAGTATATCGAGGCGGTCGAGCCGCGTCGTGTATGCATAGGTATGAATCGCGTAGCCGGACCAGCGCTGAAACGAGCCGACGGCGGCATAGAGCAGCGGACTCTCGGCGCGGCAGGGATTAGGCCACGGCATATCCCACTCGGAGACGAAGAAGGGCTTATCCTGAATGCGCTCGTTTATGATGTTCGGATAGAAGCAGTCCTCCTGATCGGTGAGCGAATTCAGCATGGTGCAATGGTCGTTCCACCGCCAGTCGTAGAAGTAGGTGTGTGTGTCCATAAAGTCCATGTCGACGTGCGCGCGGGTAAGGGCATCACTAAAGAACCAGTTTGTGCCCGTAATCGGTATCTTTACTCCGATGGAGATCATGTAGTCGCGCATCTCGGCGAAATATTCGCGCTCGAGCTCGGTCTTGAACTCCGCGAGAACGCCGTCCTTTGCCGTAAGGTCGCAGCCCTCCGCATCGAACTCGATGCCGCGGCGGTCGAGCCATGCGCGGAAGATACGGCGGAAATCGGAGGTGTATGGCTCGACGGTGAAATTCGGCTTGCTGAAAAGGTCGTTCTCGTTGATTATCTCGGTCATGACGAACGCGGGATCATCCTTGTAGCAGAGCCCCGTGTACGGATTCATGTGGTTCCAGAGCTGACTCATGAACTCCTTCTGCAGCTCCTTCATGCGCTCGTCGAAGCAGTTGAAGGGGTATTTTGTCGAGTCGATCATATCTGCGGCAGCCGCAACGCCGTCCGCAGTCTTATAGCGTCGGTAGGTGAGCATATCGAGATACGAATATATTCCGCGCTCCTTCAGACAGTATACGAGGTAGTCGAGCCGTTCCATGCTGCGCGGATCGAGCTCGCGTGTGCTGCCGAGCCGCTTTCCGCGCGAAAATGAGAAGATGTTCGGGCTGTCCCATTCCGCATCGAGCTGATGGAAACGGACGATGTTGCAGCCCGCCTTTGCGAGACGATCGGCGACGGTCTCTGCGTATTCATGCGAGGGGAAGCATGCTCCGCCGTTGAAATTGACTCCCCAGAAGCGTGCCTCGGTGCCGTCCTCAAACTCAAAATGATCGCCCGCTGCGTGCATGAAGCCGTGCTTGCCCGCCGGGCGCTCGCTCTCGAATACAAACGAGATGTCGATGGGCATATCGTCGTGAAAAAGGGGATAAGGTACGAATTTTGACATTTTTCTTTCCTCATATACAAGGTATTTTTATTCAGAAAGGCAGAAAAGTCCCGAGCGATGCCGTCGTTTCTTTTCCGCCTCTCCGTGATGCGATGATTAATTAGATTTCTGCGCGGATGCTGCCGTACTGAGATATGATTGGAGATACTCCTCGAGGCAGAGACCGCCTTCGTGTATCTTCTGCGCGTGATATCTGCCGACAAAGCGATAATGCCACGGCTCGAAGCTGTAGCCCGTTATCTCGGTCTTATCCTCCGGGAAGCGCAGGATGAATCCGAATTTCCATGCATTCTCTCTCAGCCACTTGTATACCTCCTGATTTGCGAACGAAACGTCCGCGCCGGGGAGGTTGTGCATATCACAGCAGAGTCCCGTCTGATGCTCGCTCGTGCCGGGGCGCGCGGAATAGGTCTCGACCTCCGCTTCCGCCTGTTCCTTCGTCCAGCCCGGATGGCTTTGCAGCTCGCCTACGGTATATTTGCTGAAAAGCTCCCCTTGGAGAGTATACGAGCGGAACGCACTCGTTACCGAAACATCGGTATAGCCGTATGCGCGCATCTCGATGAACAGTGCTTCGAGCGCCTTTGCGGCGTACAGGCGCATCTGCTGCGTCGCTCTGTTGTCTTGACGGGTGTCGGCAATGTCGACGAGGTCGGCAGGCTCGTCTGAGGCACTTACAGTCGAGGTTTTATTAACAAGGATAAGGTAATCGTCACGCTCTGCGGGATCCATATACTGCTCGTAGTCGGCAAGGTCGGAGATGAAGGTGATACCGTATGCCTCCGGTCCGGTCAGCGGATCTGTCTCGGCAGCGGTCGTGCTCTCTGTGCCGCTCTGTGTATCGGTAGTGACCGCAGTAGTCTCGGCGGGCTTATCCGCATCCGACGGGTCGCTGATGAACCATATCGCAACAACGGCGCAAGCCGCGATGACGAGTATCAGCAGCAGGCAGACGAGCAGGGTTATATTTCTCCTGCGTCTGCGTCTGCGCTCGCGCAGTCTTGCCCGCTCTACGCGCTGTCTCGATTCGGCGCTCTGCCGATGCTGTCCGTTTTCGTTCGGGGCTCCGCCCCCGTTTTGTATCGGTCTCATTTCACTCATATCCGCTGCATATATCCTCCGGAGAGGATGTTCCTTTCATTTATGTCGTTGAGATCTGCCGTTAAATATAAATTATGCTTCCGCTCCCGATGTGCCCGTTCCGGACGCATAGTTTACGGAGTCGCGTTCCCGTTCTCGGCAGGCGGAGGATTCGGATCCGTTGCTGCGGCTATCGCCTCCGGCAGAGAATCCTCGGCAATATTCGACGCATCGGGCGAAATATTATAAATAAAGCCGAGTCCGGCATATACCGGCTGCTTTCCTTCGGCAACAGAGACGGTATAGTCCTCTATCTCACGGGTAATGGTTATTCTGCCTATTTTCTTTTTCTCGTCGACCGCGTAATTCGCGCTGACACCGGTCAGATAGTCGTCGAGCAGCTCGATGGGAATATAGATCTCGCCGCCGCGCTCGAATATCGGCGCGGAAAGACGTATCTCGTCGCCGCCGAGTACAAGCACACTTGAGCCGATCGTCAGCTTGATAATATTGCCGTCCTGCGTTATCAGCTTGTACCTCTTGCCGTCTCCCGCGACTGTAAGGTCAAAATCCGAGGCAAGGTCGGACATTTTGATATACGGCGTACCCGAGAAGAATGCACCGTTATATGCCACCTCGCGAGCAGATACCTTATTATCGTCCGGATCGGTGAGCAGATACTCCACCGTTTCCGGATGAGTAGAAGAGCCGAGGTGCAGATCGACGAATATTATACCGCCGGACACCGCACCGAGCAGCACTGTCATTCCGACAAGTGCAAACAACCACGGTATTCCACGCAGTATTCCGCGAACAAGCTCGGAGACAATGAATCTAAGCGCCGCGCGCCGTCTGCGTTTACGGTCAATGGCTCGCTTGCGCCTCTGCTCCGCGCGTCTCTCCGCGCGCTGCCGCTCCATCTCCTGTTCGGCCTGCCGTCTTGCCTGCTCGGCTGCCTCGATCCGACGCCTATCCTCCTCGCTCATCGGAGGACGCTTTCTGCGCCGCTGCGCGCCGCTCGGCTGAGCACCGCCGTGCATACCGTTATTCTGACCGTATGCGGCATTATTCGGTACGCCGTAATTTGATGTGCCGTAGCCCTGTGTACCATAGCCATGTGCGGCGCTTCCATGCGCGCTGTAATTTGATGTGTCGTAGTCCTGTGTACCATAGCCATGTGCAGCACTTCCATGCGCGCCGTAATTCGGTACGCCGTAGCCCCGCGCGCTGCGCTCGGAAGCACCGTAGCCTGTCGTGCCGCTCATATCAGTGCGTCCCTGGGCATATTCGCGAGGGACATTAGCCTGATACGGGCGATCCGGCTTAGGCAAGTGTTCAGCGCGTCCGTCCTGCGGTGCAGGTCTGCGCTGCTGCACCGGAGAGCTTTGTCGGTTCTCCCTGCTCTGCTGTGTGCTCCGTGCCGCCTGCCTATTCTTATTTTTCTTTTTCTTTTTTTCGCTCTTCTCGGTCGAGCCGTCGGTGCGGCGCTCCGGCATACGTCCGTCGGAATGCCCCATGGTCTGTCTGCCGTCTTGCCTGCCGGTCGCCTCTCTATACCGTTCTCCGCCCGCTCCGGCTGCGCCGTGTATACCGTTAATACCGGTAGGCGCGCCCTCGGACAGTCTGCCCGTCTCGGTCATTGCGCCGCTGAGCACCCTGCGCGGCTCGGTCGGTGCGGCGCTGTGTCTCGGATCATTCTGCCGTGTACGGCTTTCCGAATTTGTGCGCTGCGGCTGAGTCCCCCTCTGCGCGGGTTGGAACGGCTGCTGCTTTCCATGTCCGCGAGTATGTCCCACACTCCGCTCCGTCTCCGATGCGTGATTCGGCGTGCTCTCGGGCAGCTTTATTATTCTCGTGCCGTCGTACAGCGTCGTTCTGCCCTCGTACCCCTTGGGAGTTTTTCTGAGATTGAATACCTGAGTTCTGTTCAGTTTTGCTCCCTCCCTCCGCAGGTGTACGGTCATATACCGCCGGTATCGTTACAGAGATGTGCGCTCCGCAGCAGCGCCGTTTGCTGCCGCTCGGGTATACTCATCTCATTGTATTTCTCATTATATTAAGTATTATAGCACATTACAGACTGCTTTTCAAGAGCAATTTCCTTTGCGGCTGCTGCGGATGTGTAGGATTACAATAGAAGTGTTGCACCAAGAAAAAAAGAATAGCAATCGCCTTAATACGGGCGATATTGATATAGGTGATGCCATCATCTCGATATAAATTCGGGCATAAACGGCGACGGTATCATGGTGTTTGCCATGTCTCACGAGCTCGTGCATTACATTCGGGATATATCTCCCGATATGTTCCGTAAGCTCACGGAATGCCTCTCCGAGATATACTACATGGAGGGCATGAGAAACGCTACTTAGAAGCAGAAGAAAATGCCGATATTATTTCTATGCTTTCAAAAATTGAAAGCGGCAATTATAAAGCGAGCGATAAAGTACACTTTGGTACGGTATCCCCCGCTATCGCGAAGCGTATAGAAGAAATTACAGGCATAGCGGTCGAAGGTTTTGATGTTGCCATCGAGGCACGACAGCTCGAGCATATTCTTAAGGATCACGGTAAGCACGGTTTAACCGATAGATTTATGTCAAATTTTACTGATATCGCAAAAATGGAATATGCAATGAACGACCCGGATGATATTCGGAAAGCAGGAAAAACACGCGCCTATACCTATACACGCAACGGTAGAAATAAAACAGCTGATACGATTCTCTATGAAAAGAACATCGGTACAAAGTCCTACTATGTAGTTCAAGCAGTTGCCGATACAAAAGCAAAAACGCTGTGCATAGTGACAGCGTTCATAGGAATCGAGGGATACAAAAAGGAAGCACCGCAGCTCACTTAATGCACAAAGCCCTAGTGCAACGTCCGAAATCGGTTCTGCGGTAACTTCCGGGGGCATTATAACACAAGCGGATTCGGAAAGTCAACCCCTTTCCGATAAAAACTCCAAGAAATATCAGCGCAGGGAAAATATCGAGGAGCTGCTGTTTGACGATTCTATTTATTCTCAGTTTGAGAACGAGAACAGGAGTCGAATAACCGAGAGCGTTTCCGAGCGAGGAAATACACACACCGCGCAGGAGGAAGTGACCGCCGAATATAAAAAGACGGTCGACGGAATTCTCAACGATTCAAAAAATGTTCGCGATGCAGTTCTTATTGGCTATACTCCCGATATATATCAGAAACTCGGAATGCCGTCGCTGCCGTTTGTTATAGGCTATACAAAGGTCTATAAAAACGATATTGATACTGTGCCGTTGGGACAGTGATATTATATTCGCCGTTTGCACTCGCGAAGCGAATATCACCCGGCAAAGCCGGATATCACGGCACAGCAATACCTCTTGCCGTGAGATGAATATAACTGAAAAAAGCGATTGCAAAATGCAATCGCTTTTTTCATGGCGCGCCCGAGAGGATTCGAACCTCCGACCAATCGGTTCGTAGCCGAGTACTCTATCCGCTGAGCTACGGGCGCATTGCTTATGTATCTCAACAAAGCCTATACATAATACCACAGGAGAGGTTGTTTGTCAATACCTTTTTGAAAAAAAGTATGTTGCGCTGAAGAAGTTCTTTCAGAAGTTCCGTCCTGAAATCCGCACTATAAAATGTAAGTTTTATGCCGGGGCGGCTTTTCGGCTTTGATTTTTTTAAAAAAAATCTTATTTTCACTATTGACAATGCCGGGTATATATGATAAAATACCATAGTAAAGCAAGCAGAGCGCTCCGCTCTCACCTGACACAGCCCGGTGCATGGGTCACGGTCGATAAAGGATTTGTGGATTACCCGTGGGTTTTCTGTGATCGCGGAGATATGCTGCGCTGCTTTTACGAGTATGCAACATAAGCCGTGATTTTTTTATTTTTTGAGCGGAGGTGCTTTAGCCATCAGAAACAACAATAACAATTCAAGGGAGCATTATATTAATGACGAGATCAAAGCCGTTCTCGGCGCTCCTTCGAAGATTGTACGTGTCATCGGACCGGAGGGCGAGCAGATGGGACTGCTCACCGTTACCGCAGCGCAGAATCATGCATACGACAAGGGACTCGATCTCGTAATGATCGCGGCTCAGGCTGATCCGCCCGTATGCAAGATAATTGATTACGGAAAATTCCGTTTTGAGCGCGATAAAAAGGAAAAGGAAGCGAAAAAGAAGCAGCAGATCATGGACATCAAGGAGATCAGACTTTCCTGCGCCATTGATACCAACGACTTCAAGACCAAGGTCAACCACGCTCGCCGTTTCCTTACCGGCGGAGACAAGGTCAAGGTTATTGTCAAGTTCAAGGGACGTGAGATGAGCCATCTCGATGTGGGCAGAGAGCTGCTCGAGAGATTCCGTGAGGCATGCGCCGATCTCGGCGGTTCGGATAAGGCTCCGAGCCTTGACGGACGCTTCATGTCGGTATTCATCACGCCTAACAGCAAGCGAGAGGGTGCTTCCGCACAGTCGAAGGGCAAGGGTAAAAAGCCCGCAGCGACTGCCGCAGCAGCTACTCCTGAGGATAAGAGCGCGGAAAAGTAATTCCAGCGTGCCTCGGAATATAAAAGATCATACAGATCAAAAGTCAGTTTGTCCTGGCAGACCAGCTTTGCCGGACAAATCAGGAAAATTCAGCAGCTTGAAAGGAGCTCTATCATGGGAAAGATTAAGACACACAGCGCAACTGCTAAGAGATTCGGCGTTACCAAGAGCGGTCTCGTTAAGATGAACCATTCGCATCACCGTCACAATCTCGGTATAAAGGCACAGAAGAGAAAGAGACATCTTCGTTCCGGTGCTTACCTGAGCCCGGCTTTTGCAGCAACTGTTAAGTCGCTTATGCCCAGCAAGTAATCGGCGATAGGTTTTAGAGGAGGATAATAAAATGGCAAGAATTAAAAGAGCTATGATGACCCGCAAGAGACGCAATAAGGTTCTCAAGTGTGCTAAGGGTTATTGGGGTGCCAAGAGTAAACATTTTAAGATGGCCAAGCAGGCCGTAATGAAGAGCGGCAACTATGCATTCGTAGGCAGAAAGCTCAAGAAGAGAGATTTCCGCAGACTGTGGATCACCAGAATCTCCGCTCAGGCTAAGGCATGCGGCATGAATTACTCTACCTTTATGCACGGTCTGAAGAATGCAGGCATCGACCTCAACCGTAAGATGCTCTCCGAGATCGCGATCGCAGATAAGGAAGCATTTGCAGCTCTCGCAGCTCAGGCAAAGGCTGCTCTCTGAGAGAGATAATTATTTCAGCAGAACCCGGGACCATCCGCCTTGCGCGTGGGTGTGTCCGCGGGTTTTTCGCGTCAAATGGGAGATGCCTCGGACGGTGCCGAGGACGGGTGAAGCAATATCCGAGGATCATACGTGAGGCTCGGGCTGAAATACCGATGTGAATAGAATATACGGCTCGATGGGAAAATAATAACGGAGGCAACGACAGAATGGACAATTTCAAGAACGGCGCAGCCTATACAGGCCGCTTTGACGGCTGCCAAAGAATCACATCAAGGGCGAATCCGGCGATAGTCGCCGCAGCGGCGCTGTCGGAGCGGAAATATCGCGACCGAGACGGACTGTTTGCCTTTGAGGGGGCAAAGCTGCTTCGCGACGCACTTTCGTCCGGCATCCGGCTCGAGCGGATATTTGTCCGTGAGGATGCTCTCGGACGGCTTCCCGTCGAGCTTGATCCGTCGCTTGTTACCGTTGTCTCAGCACCTGTCTACGACAAGCTGTCCTTCGACCGCTCGCCCGAGGGAATCATGTGTGTGGCAAAACATATTGACTTTTTGCATAAAAAGGTTACAATATATAATAACGGCGATTTTTCGGGTACCGCGTTCATGGCTTGCTCGATACGTGATCCGGGCAATCTCGGCACCGTTATACGCGATGCGAACGCACTCGGAATAGACGAGCTGATACTCTCCGCCGACTGCGCCGATCTCTATAATCCTCGGACGGTCAGGGCGGCTATGGGTGCACTCTTTCGTCAGAAGATAACGCTGTGTGAGGACACGGTCGGCAGCATCGGAGCACTGCGTGCTCTCGGATACCGTGTGCATGCCGCCGCACTGCACCGTGCTGCCATACCGCTCAATCGTCTCGCGGTCGACAGCCGTGACTGCTTTCTTGTCGGCAACGAGGGCAGAGGGCTGCCCGAGGAGCTTATCGACGCGGCAAGCGACTGCGTTCTGATCCCGATGCGAGAGGGCACCGAGTCGCTGAATGCCGCAGCTGCTGCAGCCATACTTATCTGGGAGACCGGAAAGGGCTCGTGGATAAAGTAGATGTGCGACGGGTTCGGATGCTCGCCGAGACCGTGCCTGCGGCATAAATGTTATGCGGCAAAGCGGATATTTGAAGAATGTGTATTTTTGAAAAAGGCTCCGGGCAAGGCTCGGACCGAATGGATTTCGGGATTTTTTACTGATAAGGCGATATTTGTAAAACGGGAAAGGGCTCGTGGATAAGGTGAGAGACACATTTGAAACGAACGTCGGCGCGGAGGAAAGTGCCGATCTTGTATACTGGATATGGCTCAGTCTCGCGATAGGCGCGGGAAGCTCTGCGGCGGGAAAGCTGTTTTCGCGCTTCGGGCAGAATGTCAGAGCAATATACGATGCCGACCCGGCGGAGTACGTGGGACTCCCCAAGGGCGCGGCGGAGCATCTGACCGATAAGAGCCTGCGCGCCGCCGTCGGCATATACAATTGGTGCTCGGATAACGGTGTGGGAATGCTGCCGTACGACAGCGAATACTTTCCGCCGCAGCTGCGGAATATACCGTCTCCGCCGGTCATGCTGTACTATCTCGGTCTGCTGCCGAATATAAAGAATCGGTTCTCCGTCGCGATAGTCGGCACGAGACGGATATCTCAGTACGGCGCGAGAAACGCATATACGATATCGAGCGACCTTGCCTCTGCCGGTACGGTAATAGTGTCGGGTATGGCGCTCGGAGTCGGCGGTGTTGCGCATCGTGCGGCGCTCGATGTAGACGGATATACCATAGCCGTGCTCGGCTGCGGCATCGACCGAGTATATCCGCGCGAGCATAAAAATCTGTACGGCGAAATAATCCGACGCGGCACGGTGCTGACCGAGTTCTGTCCCGGTGCCGCGCCTATCGCACATAACTTTCCGATAAGAAACCGTATTATCAGCGGAATGAGCACCGCCACCGTGGTTATCGAGGCGGATGAGCGCAGCGGAGCTCTCATCACCGCAAAGGATGCAAAGCGGCAGGGACGCGCGGTCTATGCGCTGCCCGGAAATGTCGGTGCACTGGGCAGCTCCGGCACAAATAAACTGCTGCTCGAGGGCGCAAAGATGGTAACGAGCGCGCTCGATATCCTTGACGATTACAAGGACGAATATGCAAAGGTGCTCAATATCGAAAATGTGACCGGAAAGCTCGCGCGGTTTGATGGGAGCTTCAACCTGCGAAACACGTACGGCAGAAGCGCCGAGCCGTGTTATCCCCGCCTCGGTTCAAAGGGCGAGAGCAGAGGCGGACCGCGCCGGCGGCAGGTCGAGGAAAAGCTGCCGAAGCCGTTCCGTGCGGACTCCTGCGGCACCGCTGCCGTGACTGTCGATCGCATACCCGCAGAGCCGCGCCGCGCATCCGTCGGCACAGATGAACGAACCGAAGAGGTTGGACATGTCGGAGCATTCGCCGGGATCGACCGTGCGGGCGAGTATCTGACAGACGACCGCCGAACGGACAGCGGCAGAGCAGACGCGGGACGCACCGCCGATATTCGGAACAGTCCTGCGGAGGAGAGTCTATACGGTGAATATGCTGCCGATATTCAGACCGGGTACGGAGATATAGAACAGAGTCTGTACGGCGAGCATATGCCGAAGCCGTCAGGCGGCGCAGCGACGGGGTCAACCCAAGGCGGCGCTTGCACGGGTCGGTCCAGAGCTCGTCCGAGACAGAACAAAAATGCGGCGGGGCAGAATGCACCTGCGGAGCGTAAGAGAGGCGAAACGGTGCCGGTCGGAGCAAACTTTGCGACAAGCGGCAGATGCACGGGCGAGGCGACACAGGAAACGCAGAGCGTCGAACAGCTGCTTGCGGAAACGAGCGAATGCGGCAGAAAGATATATGCGCTCATTCCCGAAACGGGAACGACGACCATCGACGAGATCGTCCGGCACGATCTCAGCTTTCCGTTTGTTATGGCGGGGCTTACCGAGCTCGAGATATCCGGGCTTGCTGTTCTCGGCCCCGGCGGAGAATACCGCAGAGGAGAGGGTTTTTAGCGCCGGAGCATTTCCGCAGGCGATATATAACGATTATTACAGCTGCCCGGCACCGTCCGGGACAACGAAAGGATAGATTGAAGTAAATGTCACATCTTGTTATAGTTGAGTCTCCGTCCAAGGCGGGAACGGTCAAGAATTATCTCGGCTCCGGCTATAAGGTGGTAGCGTCGATAGGTCACGTACGCGACCTGCCTAAGAGCACACTCGGAGTAGATATAGAAAACGGCTTCAAGGCGAAATATATAAACATACGCGGCAAGGGACCGCTTATCGCCGAGCTGAAAAAGGAAGCGAAGAATGCCGATAAGGTCTATCTCGCAGCCGACCCCGATCGCGAGGGAGAGGCGATATCGTGGCATCTTGTTACGGCGCTCAATATCCCGCCGGAGAAGGTCTGCCGTGTTACCTTTAACGAGGTAACGAAGAGTGCTGTCCGTGACGCGATAAAGCACCCGCGAAAGATAGACGAGGATCTTGTAAACTCGCAGCAGGCGCGCCGCATACTCGACCGCATAGTCGGCTACAAGCTCAGCCCGCTGTTCTGGAAGGCTATACACGGCGGTCTGTCAGCCGGACGTGTTCAGTCGGTCGCAACGCGCGTTATAGTCGACCGCGAGGCGGAGATAAATGCATTCGTACCCGAGGAATACTGGACGATAGATGCAGATTTCGGTACCGCAGGTGGAGAGACGCTCCATACCAAGTATTACGGTAAGGGCGGCACAAAGGGCGAGCTGCACAGCGAGTCGGATGTTAACGCCGTGCTCGACGGGATAAAGGGCGGAGCTTTTACCGTTTCATCGGTTCGCCGCTCAACGAGGGCAAAGAATCCGCAGCCGCCCTTCACCACCTCAACGCTGCAGCAGGACGCATCGCGCAAGCTCGGCTTCCGCTCGACCCGTATAATGCAGGTCGCGCAGGAGCTGTATGAGGGTGTTAATGTCGGCTCGGAAAACGGCGGCACGCAGGGCCTTATCACCTACATGCGTACCGACTCGCTGCGCGTAGCGGATGAGGCGCGCGCAAGGGCTGCCGAGTACATCGAGAGTACCTACGGCAAGGAATATGTGCCCGCATCCCCCCGCGCCTATAAGTCCAAGGCGGGCGCACAGGACGCGCACGAAGCTATCCGACCCGCGAATCCCACGCTCGAGCCTGATAAGATAAAGAAATATCTTACCGCAGATCAGTATAAGCTGTATAAGCTCATATTCAACCGCTTTACCGCGAGCCAGATGGCATCTGCGGAGCTTGATACCGTTATTGCGGATGTCGATTGCGGCGGCTATACCTTCCGTGCCTCCGGCTACACCGTTCGCTTTCGCGGCTGCCTCGCGGTCTATGGCTCGGCGGACGAGGGCGAAAATAACGGCACGCAGGGCGCGATACCTAACATCTCGGAGGGCGAGCATGTAGGTGCGGAAAAGATAACTCCTGCCCGCCACTTTACCGAGCCGCCGGCGAGATATAACGAGGGCTCGCTCGTCAAGTTCCTTGAGGAAAAGGGCATAGGCAGACCGAGTACCTACGCTACGATAATCACTACAATCATCTCGCGCGGCTATGTAGAGCGCGACGGAAAGATGCTGCGTCCGACCAAGCTCGGTGAGGTCACAACCGATCTGATGAAGCAGTATTTCCCGGAGATAGTCGATTACGAATTTACCGCGCAGATGGAGTCGTCGCTCGATGATATCGAGCACGGAAATGTCGATATTCAGAGTGTTCTCGGCTCGTTCTATACCGAGTTTGCAAAGCAGCTCGAGACCGCGGAGGAGACGGTAGCCAAGGAAAAGGTCAAGCTTCCCGACGAGCAGACCGACATCATATGCGACAAGTGCGGCGCGACGATGATAGTCAAGAACGGCAGATACGGAAAGTTTGCCGCCTGCCCGAACTATCCTACCTGCCGCAATACACGCCCGCTCGATCGCAAAGCTCCCGCGAGCGACAGCGCAGCGACCGAGAAGGCGACTCCCGCACCCGACGGGATGAAGTGTGAAAAGTGCGGCGCGGACATGGTGCTTCGCAGCGGACGGTACGGCAGCTTTTATGCCTGCTCGAACTATCCGCAGTGTAAGAATACAAAGCAGATAGCAAAGAAGATAGGCGTCAAGTGCCCGGACTGCGGCGGCGAGATAGTCGCAAAGCACGGACGCAACCGCTCCTACTTTTACTCCTGCGAGAACTATCCGAAGTGCAAATTCTCGTCATGGGAGCTTCCGTTGGCAGATAAGTGCCCGCAGTGCGGAGGAATGCTGTTTAAGAACAAGGGCAAGAATATTGCCGTCTGCCGCACCGAGGGCTGCGGCTATAAGCGCGAGCTCGAGCCGACGCATGACGGCGGAGACGGAGCAAAGGACGGAGAGAGCGCAAAGTAAGCGCTCTGCGGAGGGATAAAGGATGAAGATAATAATCGACGTAATGGGCGGAGACAATGCGCCGGAGGCGGGCGTTATCGGTGTGCTCGACGCGGCTGCGGCAATGCCGGAGCACAGCTATATCATCGTCGGACGCGAGAACGAGATACGCGATACCGCACGCGCTGCGTGCAGAGAGACCGAGCTTGACGGTATTCGTATCGTTCATGCCGACGGCGTTATAACTATGGAGGATCAGCCTCTGAGCGTCGTTCGCGAAAAGAGCGACTCGTCGATGGCTGTCGGACTCAGGATGCTGCGCGACGGAGAGGGCGATGCTCTCGTCAGCTCGGGAAATACCGGCGCGCTGCATGCCGGCTCCTCGCTCGTCGTTCGCAGAATAAGAGGTGTAAAGCGCTCTGCGATAGCCTCGGTGCTGCCGTTCGCGCGTCCGATGCTGCTTATCGACTCCGGCGCGAATATCGACGTTCAGCCAGAGTACCTGCGTCAGTTCGCGGTCATGGGCTCGATATATATGAAGAATGTGTTCGGCATAGAGTCGCCGCAGGTCGGACTGCTTAACAACGGTACCGAGGAGTGCAAGGGCGGCGCAATGATGGTCGACACATATAAGCTGCTTCGCGGAGAGCCGACGATAAATTTCGTAGGCAACGTCGAGGCAAAGGCTGCACCGCTCGGCGCGTGCGACGTGCTCGTTACCGATGGCTTTACGGGTAATGTTTTCCTCAAGCTCAGCGAGGGATTGGGCCAGTATCTGCTCTCCTGCCTTAAGGATTGCTTTACCGAGAATCTGGTCACTAAGGCATCGGCGCTCGCTATGCGCGGAAGCCTCAGACGGCTGAGGCACTCTGTGGATGCCTCCGAGTTCGGCGGCGCGCCGCTGCTCGGACTGTCAAAGCCGGTGCTCAAGACGCACGGCAGCTCGGATGCACGCGCTTTTGTCAGTACGATAAAGCGCGCGGCGGATTTTGCCGGAACCGGCGTTCATGTCGAGATAGCAAAGTGGGTCGAGCAGGATGCGGC
>ULVP01089194.1_pt1 | contig 20512 bp, 20 predicted proteins | sample 1959551 | NCBI WGS metagenome assembly ULVP01 (sample SAMEA4835789, study PRJEB28245) | human gut metagenome | biome: gut microbiome; material: fecal sample | place: Denmark | collected 2008 | reverse complement strand
GGCACCATCGCAGAGGAAAGCTGGTTTGACGATGATGTCACCCCTAAGCTCTTTCGAGATGAGCCGTTTGCCGAAAGCGGAGACATCACCATTTGGATTAACTCTCCGGGAGGCGACTGTGTGGCCGCAGCCCAGATTTACAACATGATGATGGAGTATCCCGGCAATGTCACCGTAAAGATTGATGGCATCGCAGCCTCTGCTGCATCCGTCATCGCTATGGCAGGTACAAAGGTGCTGGTATCTCCGGTATCCATGCTCATGATTCATAACCCGATGACTGCAGCTATGGGTGACACCACTGAGATGCAGAAGGCTATCGCCATGCTAGATGAAGTCAAGGAATCCATCATCAATGCCTACGAAATCAAGACTGGTATGAGTCGTGCCAAGCTCTCCCATCTCATGGATGCAGAAACTTGGATGGATGCACATACGGCCATCGATATGGGCTTTGCCGATGAAATCCTGACAAGACCAGCGGAAACACCGGTAGAAAATAACGCTACTGGTCCGATGCTCTTCTCCCGTGCAGCTGTGACCAACTCCCTTATGGATAAGCTGGCTGCCAAATGCCGCATCAAGAAACCGGAAACACCGGAACGCTCCGTAGATACACTCATGGAGCGTCTTGACCTAATCAAACAACACATTTAATGGAGGTATTCGATTATGACTATTTTAGAACTGCGTGAAAAGCGCAACACTGCATGGAATGCTGCAAAGGCATTCCTTGATTCTCACCGTACCGAGAAAGGTACTCTTACTGCCGAGGATGATGCAACCTACTCCAGAATGGAACAGGAAATCGCTGACCTTGGCAAAGAAATCGCTCGTCTGGAAAGACAGGAAGCATTGGAGGCAGAACTCAATAAGCCGGTAAACAAGCCTCTCACTTCTAAGCCTGTTACTGCAGCTGAGAAGCCTGCAAAGACCGGTCGTGCTTCTGATGAATATAAGACTGGTATGCTTCAGGCACTTCGTACCAACTTCCGTCAGGTATCCAACATCCTGCAGGAAGGTGTCGATGCCGATGGCGGCTACCTTGTTCCGGAGGAATACGACCATCGTCTTATCGATGTTCTGAATGAAGAGAACATCATGCGTAAGCTGGGCCATAAGATTACCACTTCCGGCGAGCACAAAATCAATATTGCAGCGACCAAGCCTGCTGCAGCATGGATTGAGGAAGGCGGCGCACTTCAGTTTACGGATGCGACCTTCGACCAGATTTTGCTGGATGCCCACAAGCTCCATGTCGCTATCAAGGTAACCGAGGAGCTCTTGTATGATAACGCCTTCGGTCTTGAGAATTACATCATCGACCAGTTCGGTAAGGCTCTGGCCAATGCCGAGGAGGATGCCTTCCTCAACGGTACTGGTAATGGTCAGCCCCTTGGCCTTTTCGCTGAGACTGGTGGCGGTACCCTTGCTAAGACCGTAGCTACTCCGAAGCCGGAGGATGTCATTGACCTCATTTACGCACTGAAGCGCCCTTACAGAAAGAACGCAGCCTTCATCATGAATGATGCAGCTGTTGCAGCCATCCGTTCTTTCAAGGACAACAACGGTGCTTTCATGTGGCAGCCTTCCTGCGTTGCCGGTGAGCCGGACAAGCTCATGGGCTATGACATCTATACGTCTCCGTTCTGCCCTGCAAACATGATGGCCTTCGGTGATTACAACTACTACAACATCGGTGACCGTGGTACCCGTTCCTTCAAGCAGCTCACTGAGCTCTTCGCAGGTAACGGTATGATTGGCTTCGTGGCCAAGGAGCGTGTCGATGGTAAGCTCATCCTTTCGGAGGCTGTTCAGATTCTGAAGGTTACTGGTTCTTCTAAGGGCTAAGGATAAAGGTGGCGTCATCTCCGGGTGGCGCTGCCTCATTTTATGATAGGAGGCGATAACGATGATTGTCACTTTAGAAGAAATGAAACAGTATCTCCGAGTGGACTTTGACGATGACGATTCCCTCATTGAAACGCTCATCACATCGGCTACACGCCTCTGCATGGATATCACAAGGCAAGATGAAGATGCCTTTGAAGAAAGCGAAAACGCAAAGCCAGCAGTCTATTATGCTGTGGCCTATCTCTACGAGCACCGTGAGGAAGCAGACCACCATGCTCTGACACTGACTTTGCGCTCTCTTCTCTTCGGTTCCAGAAAGGAGGCCTTCTGATGAATATCGAGCTACTCAATGTCCATATCTTCATCCAGAAGAATGAGGTCATCTCAGATGCCATCGGAAATCGAAAGAACGCTTGGAAAGACTACTACACCTGCTATGCCACTGTTAGTGCGGAAGCCGGAAAGGAATCCACCGATGCCGGTCTTGTGGTCGATGATTCTAAGATTGATTTCACTATCCGCTATTGCAAGAAAGCTGCAGCTCTCACCTCTACTGGATATCGGATACAGTTTGGAAATGAACTATATGATATTTTGGCAGTAGACCATATGAATTTTAAACGAAAATGTATCAAGCTCTCCTGCCAGAAAGTGAGGCGATGACATGGCCCAGAAAGTAAAAATTGACAGTCTTGCCGATGCCGTAATGAAGGAATTGGCCGAATATGCGGACCTCGCAACAGTAGATATGAAAGCCGCTGTCAAAAAAGCTGGTAATACAGTAAAAAAACAAATTCAAAGTACTGCTCCCAAAGATACCGGAGCCTACAGCAAGAGTTGGTCTATGAAGAACACCAAGGAAACTTCCAAATCGCTAGAGGTCACTGTGTATTCCAGAAATCGCTATCAGTTAGCGCACCTTCTTGAATTTGGTCATGCCAAACGTGGCGGTGGCCGTGTGGCCGGTCGTTCTCATATCGCTCCTGCAGAAGAAGTTGGTATCAAAGAACTGGAATCTGAGATTGAGAGGTGTCTGAAAAATGGATAGATTACTGAAGATTCTATTGGAGATGGCCATTCCCTTTGCCTATGACCACTTTGCTGAGGGAGAATCACCAAATCCACCATTTATCTGCTACCTACTTCCGGGAAGCAACAACTTCTCCGCAGATGGCCGCGTCTATTACAAAATCAATGAGGTCCATATTGAACTCTACTGTGATAGCAAGGACCCGGCATTGGAAGCAACACTAGAAGCTGTGCTTGACGAGCACGGCATTTTTTATAACAAAACAGAGGTCTGGATTGAGAGCGAGAAGCTCTATGAAGTCCTCTACACATTTGAAATGGAGGTCTAATCAACATGGGTAATAAAGTCAAATATAACCTGAAAAATGTTCACGCCGCCAAGCTGACTCGTGGCGAGGATGGCACCTTTACCTACGCCAAACCGAAAGCTATCCCCGGCGCAGTCAGCATCAGCTTAGATGCGGAGGGTGACAGTTCTCCGTTCTATGCCGACGGTATTGTATATTTCCGCTCCACTGCAAACAACGGTTACAGCGGTGATTTGGAAATTGCACTCATTCCGGAATGGTTCCGTACAGAAATCCTAAAGGAAGAACTGGACACAAATGGCGTGCTCATTGAAAACGCAAGCATCACTGAGCTTGAAAAGTTCGCTTTGCTCTTCGAGTTTGATGGTGATGTCAGAAGCATTCGTCATGTGCTATACAACTGCACTTCCTCTCGTCCGTCCATCGAGTCTGAAACCAAAGAAGACACCATCGAGCCAGGTAAAGAAAAGCTCACGCTCACTGCTGACCCTAGAGAAGATGGTCTTGTAAAGAGCCGTACCGGTGATGAGACTGACGCAGAAATTTATAAGAACTGGTACCAGCAGGTTTATGTGCCGGTACCTAAGACAGAAGGATAAGGAGGACGTAAGGCATGTTAGAAAAAACAATTGCAATCGGTGATAAGCAGGTCAAATTCCGTTCCTCCGCTACTATTCCCAGACTCTACCGTGCAAAATTCAAGCGTGATATCTTCAAAGACCTCTCACGCCTTGAATCATCCTATAAGGGTAACTCTGATGATGGTTCATCCTTTGAAATCGAGGACTTGGAGATTTTTGAGAATGTGGCCTATATCATGGCCTACCATGCAGACCATAGTATTCCGGCAACCATTGAGGAATGGCTGGATGAATTCGAGATGTTCTCCATCTATGAGGTACTTCCTGAAATTCTCGAACTTTGGGGCATGAACCTCCAAACAGAAATCGAATCTAAAAAAAACTTCATCGCAGTAGCCGGGAAATGACCACACCATTGTTTCTCCTGCGTTGCATAGAAATCGGCATCTCTATTCGAGATCTTGATCTTCTGACCATTGGAATGGTGATGGACATCTGGACGGAAAAGACAAATGACGATGTGAAATACCAGCAAATCGCAACGCAAGAGGACTTCGATAAATTCTAAGGAGGTGACGTACACTTGGCAAACCGAATCAAAGGTATCACTGTTGAAATTGGCGGTGATACGACCGGCCTAGATAAAGCCTTAAAGTCGGTCAATACTTCAATCCGCTCTACACAGTCTGCCTTGAAGGACGTCAACCGCCTTCTTAAGCTAGACCCTTCCAATACAGAACTACTCTCTCAAAAGCAAAGACTCTTAAAAGATGCCATCGCAGCCACAAAGGAAAAGCTTGATTCGCTCAAGGTAGCACAGGAGCAGGCCAAACAACAGCTGGAAAGTGGTGAACTCGGTCAGGACAAATACGACGCTCTCCAGCGTGAGATCGTAGAGACTGAGGAAGAATTACGACACCTGCAACAGGAAGCTGCCACTACAAACACTGCACTTTCTAAAATAGATGTGGCTGGTCAAAAGATGGAGGCCGTTGGCAATTCTATTGCTGGCGCCGGTAAAAAGATGATGGGCGTAACCACTGTAATAGGTGGTGTTGGTGTCGCCGCAGTAAAAACAGCAGCTGACTTTGACTCTGCAATGAGTCAGGTGGCTGCTGTTTCTGGTGCTACGGGTAAGGACTTCGATGCCCTCAGAAATAAAGCTCGTGAGATGGGCGCTAAGACTAAATTTTCTGCAACTGAAGCCGCTGAAGCTATGAACTACATGGCGATGGCTGGCTGGAAAACAGAAGATATGTTATCTGGTATCGAAGGTATTATGAACTTGGCTGCTGCATCTGGTGAGGACCTAGCAACCACTTCTGATATCGTGACCGATGCTCTTACCGCTTTCGGACTTTCTGCTAAAGACTCCGGTCATTTCGCAGATATCCTTGCAGCAGCATCTTCCAATGCCAATACGAATGTATCTATGATGGGTGAAACCTTCAAATACTGTGCTCCTATTGCCGGTGCGCTTGGTTTTTCCGCTGAAGATACTGCGGAAGCGATTGGTCTTATGGCCAATGCCGGTATCAAGTCATCTCAGGCTGGTACCGCCCTTCGAACTATTATGAACAACCTTGCCGGTGATGTAAAAATCAGTGGTAAGGCTATCGGAGATGTCACTATTGCTACCACCAATGCGGATGGCTCCATGCGTGATCTTTCCGATATTTTGGCAGACTGTCGTTCTGCTTTCGGCAGCTTAACAGAATCCGAGAAAGCCCAAGCCGCAGAATCACTTGTTGGTAAGAATGCCATGTCCGGCTTTCTCGCTCTGATGAATGCTGGCGAAGGCGATATCGAGAAGCTATCCTCTGCTATTGAAAACTGTGACGGATCAGCTGAAAAAATGGCTATGACTATGCAGGATAATCTTACCGGTCAGATCACCATCTTAAAGTCACAGCTTCAGGAGCTTGCCATTTCCTTTGGTGATATCCTGATGCCTGCCATCCGCTCCATCGTATCAAAGTTACAAGGCTTTGTAGATAAACTCAACGGAATGGATGAAGGCACCAAGCGAACTGTCGTAACAATAGCTCTTTTGGTTGCCTCTATCGGTCCACTGCTTATCATCATAGGAACGGCCATATCAAAAATTGGTGTGGCTATGCAGGGCTTTGTAAAGCTGGCAAATGGTATCAGCAAGCTGAAAGTTGCTGTTCAAGGTGGAGCCGGCGTTCTTGGAAAACTTGGTGCTGCACTTGGTGGCATCTCTGCGCCCGTGTTGGCTGTTGTTGCTGTAATTGCCGTTTTAGTAGCTGCTTTTGTTCACCTTTGGAAAACCAACGAAGGCTTCCGTGATGCGATTATTGGGACTTGGACTCGTATCAAAGATACTATCTCTGGTTTCTGTCAGGGCATTGTTGACAGGCTGAATGCTCTGGGATTTCAATTCACCAATATCGTAGATGTTCTAAAGACAGTATGGGATGGTTTTTGCCAGGTCCTTGCTCCAATATTTGAAGGAGTTTTTAACAACATTGCAAATATTCTCTCCACAGTAACCGGAGTAATCACCGGTATTCTGGATATTTTCATCGGCATCTTTACCGGAAACTGGTCGCAGGCATGGAATGGCATAAAAGAAATATTTTCCTCTATCTGGAATGGAATCAGTAGCTTCTTTACCAACATTCTCAATGTCATCAAGGGTGTTGCAGACGTCGTCCTTGGATGGTTTGGCACCAGCTGGAATGAGGTCTGGACCAATATCAAGACCTTCTTTGAAGGAATCTGGAACGGTATTGCTACGTTCTTTACCACCATCTGGGAGACACTGAAAAATGTCGTAACCGTCGGTATCATGGCGATAGGTTCCATTTTAAGTGCTGCTTTTGATATTATTACACTTCCATTTCGCTTTATCTGGGAAAACTGTAAAGAAATTATTATCTCAGTCTGGGATGCAATTAAATCCAAGGTAACAACTGTCATTCATGCAGTGGCATCTGTGATCAGCACTGTGATGAACGCCATCAAAACGGTATTTTCTACTGTGTGGAATGCGATAAAGACAGTGGTGACCACAGTAGTAAATGCAATCAAATCTGTAGTAACGACGGTATTCACTGCGATAAAGAGCACAACGACCACCGTTTGGAACGCAATCAAAACAGCAGTCACGACTCCGGTCAACGCCATTAAATCGACGGTCACTTCTGTATTTAATTCTGTAAAGAGCGCAGTTGCCAGCATCTTTAACGGAATCAAATCGACCGCCACTTCCGTGTGGAATGGAATAAAAACCGCCATCACTACTCCTATCGAAGCAGCAAAGAACAAGGTCAAAAGTGTAGTTGATGCCATCAAAGGATTTTTCTCCGGCATGAAGATTTCTCTTCCGCACATCAAGCTGCCACATTTCAAGGTAACTGGCAAACTGTCCATCGCCCCACCTTCTGTACCACATCTTTCTATTGATTGGTACAAGGAAGGTGGTATCATGACCAGTCCTACCATCTTTGGAATGAACGGGTCTTCTTTGATGGCTGGTGGTGAAGCTGGTGCAGAGGCTATTCTTCCGCTTGCAGGTTTCTATAAGCAGCTGGAAGCGATGATTTCCAGTCATCTCAATACCAGTGCAATGGAAAAATATCTGGCGGTCATTGCGGATAATTCCAGTAAAGGCATCTACCTTGAGGACGGTACACTTGTTGGCCATCTGCTCCCGGCAATCGACGGTGAGCTCGGTAAAGCACAAAAATTACAAAGGAGGCTCAGTCTATGACACCTGATATTAAATTAAACGGAACATCAGTCGCTTCTATGGGCTGGCTCCGAGAAACCATCTCTTTTCCAGTACCACAGTCGCAAGCCAATACGATTGTGGTGCCAGGAAGGAACTCTCCCATTCGTTATACAGAAGCTCTGGGGCGTGTATCCTATCAGCCTCGGAGCTTTTCTTTAACGTTTTCTATGTTGGGAACAAGAAAGAGATACGACCAGATGGTTACTGAAATGGCAAATCGCTATACTGGTCAGCTCATAAAGGTATCGACCGGCGAGGAACCAGAGCTATATGCTATTGGTACTTTAGAGATTTCATCCGAATATAACCCACTTTCAGCTAAAGGCCAGCTCGTAATTTCCTGTGAAGATGCAGATTCCTATCGTTACCACAATGAGGAGACAATCATTAATCTGACAGGTTCCGGTACACTCATTATCGAAAATGACTTTATGCCTGTTGTTCCTGTTATTACAACCTCAGCAGAAACAGCTCTCAGCTGGACAATCGGCAGTGATTCTTTCAGGAAGTCACTCAGTGTAGGTACTTGGACTCTTCCGGAGTTTGAATTACAAGCTGGCAGAAATACAGTCACAATCCAAGGAACCGGCACCACGACTTTTCGATTCAGGGAGGGACGTCTATGAGTATATTTCGTATTTTTGTAGACGGTCAGCTTTTCTATCATCCACAGTTATCTCAGCTTGCTATCACAGAAGCAAAGCTATCTGAAGATGCCGAAAACATCGACAGTCTGACACTGTCTGCTCCCTTTAATCATCCGTATTTAAATTCTATCCACCCGATGGCTTCTACCATCGTTTGCAAAAAAAGCGATGCAACGGTCTTTGAAGGACGTGCCTTAAACGATGGCAGTGATTTTTATAATACCCACACTTGGACCTGTGAATCGGCTCTGGCATATCTCAAGGATAGCCAGCAGCCGCCTTTCTCCTATAAAGGGACACTCAAAGGTCTGTTGGAATATTTTCTATCTGTCCACAATAAGGCAGTCGAAGAAAAGAAGCGTTTTAAACTGGGAAATATCACAGTCACAGACAACAACGACTATATCAGCTACAGCAATTCCGAGTATTCCTGCACGCTAGATGCCATCAAAAGCAAGCTAATCAATACACATGGCGGCTACTTGATGGTCCGTTATACGGATACCGGGAAAGTTTTGGATTATCTTGCTGAATTTAATGAACGTTCTATTCAATCTGTTGAATACGGAAAGAATCTGCTGGATGTCAAAATATCTCGCGACCATACTGAGCGCATCACAGCTCTTATCCCACTTGGAGCAAAGAAAAAGACAACCGATGAAGAAGGAAATGAAGTTGAATCCGATGAACGTGTTGATATCACTTCTGTAAACGACGGGCTAAATTATATATTTGATGAAACTGCTGTAAAAGAAATCGGCTGGATCTGGGCCACAGAAGTCTGGGATGATGTCACACTTCCAGGAAATCTGCTCCGCAAAGCAAAGGCTCGTCTTGCAGAGCTTATTGCCGGTATCACCAGCATGGAACTGACCATCGTGGATGAATCAGACACCGGTGCCGATATTGGAAGCATTCATGCCAGACAGTTTTTGTACTGCTTGTCTCCGCCTCACGGCATTGATGGACGCTACGCCTGCATGAGTAAGACCGTAGATTACTTAAATCCGTCTGGGAATACCATAACCATTGGAGCCAGTGGTATCAAGCTGACTTCCATATCGGCCAAACAGAATGAAAACCTCTCTGCTATCGAGGATGAGCTACTCGGACAGACTGCTACCATTGAAGGTATCTCTGGTAAAGTCGATAATATCGCATCTTCAAAAATGTATCGCACGGAGCTTATTATTGATGGTGTCAGTATTTTTAAGGACAAGGGCCAAAACAGCCAGCTTTTCTGCAAGGTCTATTCATGGGATAAAGACATTACGGCATCGCTTCCAGATACAGCTTTCGTCTGGCATAGAAAGTCTGGAAATGACGAGACCGATGCCATATGGAATTCAAATCATATCGGAATAAAATCAATTATCGTGACCACAGAGGATGTGCAAGACAACGCATCCTTCTACTGTGAAGTATCTATATAAAGGAGGACCAGTAAATGCCTACAATCTTAACTTCCAGCCAGCAGACGTTCGTGGATATTACAGACCAGCGAAAGCTGTCGGCTTATATTACCTCAAATCTGCCTAAGACACAGAGCGAGAACCCAAACGTGCTGCCTCACACCTATGCACCAAGCTGGGCCAGCACCAATCTTACACTGACACCAGTCGTATTCCTTGATCAGACTAACGTAGCTCTAAACGCCTCCGGTCTGACCATCACATGGAAACGCAAAGACGGTAGCGGCGCTGAAACAGCGCTAAACTCCAGCGAAAAAGTTACCGGAGGAATTCTGAAAGTCAACAGTAATGTGTTAGCTTCCTCTTCCACCGGTATGATTACTTACATTTGTTATATCAGCTACTACGATTCTGAGACCAAGAACACAGTCAATATCACCTCGGATATCACGTATACCTTGGTGCGAAATGCAGAGAATGCAAAACTCGCTTATGTAACTGCTGATACCTATGTATTTAAGTACAACACTTCTTCTGCGTTGGTCGGAGCATCACAGTCAACACTGACTGCTCAGGTACAGGGTGTTTCCATTTCCAAATGGCAGTACAAAAACAGCTCTGGTGCGTGGGCAGATTATCCAACCACGTCTGACAATACCAGCATAACCGGTGGAACTCTCGTAGTAAAACCTACACATGCTGTGTTCATTGATAATGTCGCTCAAATCAAGCTGCTTACCGATGACGCAGATGTCTATGACACCATCTCAATTACCAAGATGTATGACGGCAGCAAGGGTTCTCCTGGTTCTCCGGGTGCGGCTGGAACAGGTGGTCTTTCTATCATTCTCGGTAATGAGGCCCAGACCATTGCGTGCTCATCTTACGGTGTAGCAACTGCAGCCCTTGATATCACAATTCCTTTTACCGGCTATGTTGGCATCACACAGACAGCCTGCACCTGTTCGGTTGGAACATTGCCTTCTGGTATGACACTGAAAACTAACACTGCGGCAACCGCCTCTGCTACTGGTTCCGTCGTCCTTACAGTTGCTGCATCTGCTACCCTTGGCGGAGAAAGCGTGGTTAATGGAACGGTTGATTTAACCTTTACCATTTCCGGCAAAACTGTTTTGAAGAAATTTGCATGGGCTAAGTCCACCAGAGGAAGTAATGGCACCAGCACTGTTGTATTCTCTGTTTATGCTCCAAATGGTACTATCGTTATGAATCAGTCTGGTAGCTTATCCCTTGCAACCTCTGCTTATTCTGGTACGACTGCCATCACAAATGCCACCTATCAGTGGGCAAAATATACTGCCGGAAAATGGACGAATATTTCCAGCGCAACCTCCTCTACTTTGACGGTATCTGGAAGTGACATCGTGAATATCCAGTCTTATCGATGCACGATGACCTACGGGGGTAAATCCTATGTAGATGTTATCACCGTCGAAGATAAATCAGATCCATATGTATCTGAGCTTCTTTCTATTGGAGGTTTCACAGTAAAGAATAATCAGGGTGGTGTCTGCCCATATGTTATTGTCCGTACCAACCAGCAGGAAGTAGATGCGCTTCTCGGTCCAATCAGTGAAACAGCTCCTTCTAATCCAGCTGCTGGTGCCTTTTGGTATAAAATCAGTCACTCAGCTAAAACGGTCACTCTCCAGAAATATTCCGGTAGTGCCTGGACGGATGCCACCGAAAAACAGTCACTGACATATAACTGGTACGCTCAGGACAAAGACGGCAATGCTGTCACCTTTAGTAAGACTGGAAAGGTCATTTATCTGTCTGCTGCTGATATCGATAGTTTACTTACATTACAGTGTGATGTTTCCAACTAGGAGGTGAGCCTATGGCACTTATCACTTCCTGTCAGGCCTCATTTCAGAATGTTGCCGGATATGAGGAAGACATTGCTTCCCTTCAGGAGAATGTACGTGAGTGCTATTCGGAGATTTCAAAATCCTCAGAGCAAATCCGGCTCTCTGTCCGTGAAGAATACATCTCACGCTCAGAAATGGCAACTATCCAGCAGGATTTTCAATCTACGATTACGCAAAACAGTAGTGAGATCCGCATGGATTTCTCTGCTGTCACAGATGAACTGAAGGACAATATCGCAACTAATCAGGAGCTCCTTGAAGAATATATCCGCTTCAAAGGAGCTCTTATTGAGCTTGGTAAAGTAGGAAATGCTTTCACTGCTGAGCTCTCAAACAATGAACTGGCCTTCAAAGAAAATGGTCAGAAAATCGCCTACATCTCCAACAACAGCTTAGTTATCACCAATGCAGAGATTCGTAACAAGCTATCCCTTGGTAATGAGAACAGAGGATGGTTTGACTTCATCCCAAGAAATAACGGCAACCTCTCTATCAAGTGGAGAGGCCCGGCATCGTAAAGGAGTGATTCATTATGGCTTCCAGCGGAAGTATTACAACCGGCACGAAAGAAGGACGTTCTGTTACTTTATCGTGGTCGCTATCCAGCCAGGATATAGCCAACAATACATCTACCATTGCATGGACGTTGAAAGGCTCCGGCTCAGGAAGTGGCTGGGTCATGTCTGGTGGCTTTAAGGCTGTCATCAACGGCACAACTGTCTACTCCACCTCAACCGACAATCGTATTCAGCTCTATAACGGAACCGTGATAGCATCGGGTTCTTTAAAGATCAGTCATAACGCTGATGGTACAAAATCTTTCAAATTAAGTTGTGAAGCCGGTGTCTACAGCTATGCAGTCAATGTATCAGCAAGCGGAACACATACGCTAAACACGATTCCAAGAGCATCTTCGGTATCGGCAACATCAGTGAATATTGGAAGTGCTACAACAATTTCTATTTCGAGAGCATCTTCATCATTCACTCATACGCTGTCCTATACCTTCGGTAGTGCTAAGGGGACCATCGCCACAAAGACCGCCTCTACCTCTGTATCATGGACACCTGCTCTCACACTAGCTAATCAGATACCAAGCACCACCAGTGGCACCTGCACAATTACATGTGACACATATAATGGTTCCACCAAGATTGGCACGAAAACCTGCACGCTTACTCTAACAGTTCCTGCTTCAGTCAAGCCTACCATCTCCAGCTTGACAGTAAGCCGTATCGACGGTGATGTCCCCAGCACATGGGGCATCTACGTGCAATCGAAATCGAAGGCTACTCTCACAATCAACGGTGCTTCCGGAAGCTATGGCTCTACCATAAAATCCTACAGCATCAGCGGCGGTGGATACTCCGGTACCTCTTCTACTCTCACAACCGGATTTTTAAATAGCTCTGGCACGATTACATTTACTGCCACAGTAACGGATTCCAGAGGAAGAACCTCTGCTGCAGCCACCGTATCAATTACTGTTGTCGCCTACAGTGTACCTTCCTTTAGCTCTTACAACTCGCAACGATGCAACAGCGGTGGAACTATATCTGATGATGGCACCTACATCAAGGCAACGGTATTCTATAGCTTTGCATCCTGCAGCTCCAAGAATACAGTTACTCGCTCCACTTACTACCGAGTAGCTGGAACAAGCACATGGATCAATGCATCTGCCAGCTTTAATTCCGGCACGGCATTTACCTTTGGTGACGGTAAGATTTCCACCGAAACATCCTATGAAGTCAAATACGAATTAACAGATGCTTTCACGACTATCAGTATCACGGACATCGTATCTACGGCATCTGTTGTCATGGACTTCAAGAGTGGTGGTAAAGGCGTGGCGATTGGTAAGGTATCCGAAACAGATAACTGCTTTGAAGTATCTGAGAAATGGGACGTAAAGGTCTACGGCAAGCTGTTGAGTGAATACATCAAGCAGGCAATCGGTGCTATCTATCCAGTAGGAAGCATTTACATGAGCATCAAGAACACGAATCCATCCACATATTTTGGAGGCACTTGGGTTGCTTGGGGAACAGGCCGAGTACCGGTTGGTGTCAATGCCAATGATACAAATTTTGCCACAGCAGAAAAGACCGGAGGCTCTTCTACTGTCACATTAACCACAGCTCAAATACCTTCTCATACGCATGCAAAAGGTACACTGGCAACAGCAAGTGCTGGTGGACACACCCACGACCTGAAGAACCAGAAAACCTCATGGGGTACCAGTGGTGGCAATCGTGTCTTAATCGATGCTACTTCCGGCTACTCAGCTGTGAGCAACAAAACAACCACAAGCGCTGGCTCACATTCACATACAATTTCTGGTTCTACTGCTGCTACTGGTTCCGGCAGTTCCCACAGCAATTTGCAGCCCTATATCACATGCTATATGTGGAAAAGGACTGCTTAATTTTTATTCGCAGCTATCAGATGGTAGCTGCTTTTCTTATATCTAATTTCAGAAATGGAGGTACTTATCAATGAAAGAATTCTGGAACACAATTCAACTTATCTTTGCAGGCATCGGCGGCTGGCTGGGTTATTTTCTCGGAGGCTGTGATGGCTTACTCTATGCTCTTATAGCATTTGTTGTCATTGACTACATCACCGGTGTCATGTGTGCCATCGCCAACCACACGCTTTCTAGTGAAGTCGGCTTTAAGGGAATCTGTAGAAAGGTTTTGATTTTCCTACTCGTTGGCATTGCCAATATTCTCGATATTCATATTATTGGCTCTGGCAGTGTGCTTCGTACTGCAGTCATCTTTTTCTACATTTCCAATGAGGGCGTCAGCTTACTTGAAAATGCCGCACATCTCGGCCTTCCGGTCCCTGAAAAAATCAAAGTTGTATTAGAACAACTTCACGACAGAAGCACAAAGGAGGAAAACTAACATGGCACATACAAACAGCAAACTGGTATCTTATACCAAACTCAGTCCTAATCATTCCGGACAGCGTACTCACAGTATTGATCGTATCACACCGCATTGTGTAGTCGGTCAGCTCTCTTGTGAGAGCATCTGTGGATGCTTTACAAGTCCGTCCAGACAAGCTAGCTGCAATTACGGAATTGGCAAGGATGGTCGCATCTCTCTTTGCGTGGAGGAAAAGAACCGCAGCTGGTGTTCTTCTTCCAATGCCAATGATCAGCGTGCTGTCACTATCGAATGTGCCAGTGATTTGTCTGAGCCGTATGCGATGAACAATTCGGTCTATAATTCTCTGTTGAAACTCTGTATTGATATTTGCAAACGTAACGGTAAAAAGAAGCTTTTATGGCTTGGCTCTAAGGATAAGACCTTAAATTATGCACCAAAGTCTGATGAAATGGTGCTGACGGTCCACAGATGGTTTGCGAACAAGTCCTGTCCGGGTAACTGGCTCTATTCCAGACTCGGTGAATTGGCCACAAAGGTTACTACAGAACTCACCGGATCCACTTCTTCCGACGGTAAAAAGCCCGTAACTCAGATGTATCGTGTTCGCAAGTCTTGGTCTGATGCCAAAAGTCAGATTGGTGCCTACAAGGTGCTGGCCAATGCTAAGAAGAAAGCGGATACAAATGCCGGTTACAAGGTATTTGATGCTTCTGGCAATATTGTCTATCCAGTTGCCGCAAAGCCTACACAAACGCCTGCTACAAATACTTTCTATAAGGTTCAGATAGGCATTGCCAATTTGAATATCCGCAAGGGTCCAGGTACCAACTATGATAAAACCGGCCAGTTCACTGGCAAGGGAATCTTTACAATCGTTCAAGAGTCCAAAGGCGAAGGTGCTACCCTCTGGGGAAAGCTCAAATCTGGCGCCGGATGGATTTCTCTGGATTTCGCAAAGAAGTTATAAAACACATCTTTTCACAGGGTCTGTTGGAGTTTTCTCCTACAGGCCCTCTTTTTTTATTTGTTTTTTCGGCCAAGTTGCAATCTCGCCTCCATTTATTAGTGAGGAATTTCCTCAGATTGGAGGCAACTATGCAAGAAAACATTTCAACATCAATTCCGGCTTCTGCCACTCCAAAGCCGATCCAGCAGACCGATATTGAACAAGATTATAACTTCTTTCAGGCGCAGAAGATCGCTAAAAATATGCTGGAGCTTGGACTTATTTCCTTGTCAGAATTCAACAAATTAACTGAAATAAACCGTGAAACATTCTCCCCATTTTGGGTAGAGATTATGCCCAAAATTCCTTGATATATAAGGGATTCAGAGCTAATATGTGACACTAACGAAGGGAGGTGAACTACCGTGAAAAAGATAACCAAAATCGATGGTGTACAGAATAATAGCACCATAAAGAAGGAGCTCCGAGTTGCTGCCTATTGCCGTGTTTCGACAGGAAGTGACGCTCAGCTGGAAAGTCTAGAAGCACAAAAAACTCATTATGAGCGATACATCAATTCTCGTAAGGATTGGAAGTTTGCCGGTCTCTACTTCGATGAAGGTATCACAGGAACCAAAGCAGAAAAACGTCCGGAGCTACTCCGCCTGATTACAGATTGTGAAGCAAGGAAAATTGACTTTGTTATCACAAAATCCATCAGCCGTTTTTCTCGAAATACAACCGACTGCTTAGCTCTGGTCCGCAAGCTCCAGAGCTTGAACATCCCTATTTTCTTTGAAAAAGAAAATTTAAACACCGGTTCAATGGAGAGCGAGCTTTTCCTTGCCATTCTCAGTAGTATGGCTGAAGGCGAATCCGCTTCTATTTCAGAAAATTCCAAGTGGTCCATTAAGCGCCGCTTCCAGAACGGAACCTTTAAGCTAAGCTATACTCCTTACGGCTATGATTGGGATGGTGAGAATATGATCATTAATCCAGCGCAAGCAGCGGTTGTGAAAATAATATTTGCAGATATTCTCTCAGGAAAAAGTACAAATGCTATTGCAGATGAACTAAATGCAGAAAAGATTCCATCCAAGAAAAATACCAACTGGACTTCTAGCACTATTCGAGGCATTCTCGCCAATGAAAAATATACGGGTGATGTCATCTTTCAAAAAACATACACGGACGAAAACTTCAATCGCCACACAAATTATGGAGAGGTTGATCAGTACATGGTACCTGATCATCATGAAGCCATTATCAGCCACGCAGACTTTAATGCAGCAAATGCGCTGGTATCACAGCGTGCTCTTGAGAAAGGTGTCAAAAAAGGCAGTGACAAATACCAAAAGCGATATGCTTTTTCAGGAAAAATAATCTGCGGAGAATGTGGTGACACCTTTAAGCGAAGGATTCACACCTGCACCACCTACAAGTATGTAGCATGGGCCTGCAACACTCATTTGAAGGATAAGTCCACCTGCCATATGAAGTATGTAAGAGACGATGATATAAAAGCTGCATTTGTAACGATGCTGAATAAACTTATCTACGGGCATCGCTTAATACTTGCTCCGTACCTGAAAGCTCTAGAGAATTCCTCTGGTGATGAAGCAATCCAGCGTATTCAACACTTGGAGTTACTTCTCGACCAGAACAGTGAACAGCGAGAAACCTTAACAAAGTTGATGGCGCAGGGCTACATCGACCAGATTTTATATAATCAGGAAACGAATGCGCTCCTCCTACAGGCCGAGACTTATCGTTCAGATATCGAAGCAATCACTATCTGCATGACTGGTGACTCGGCAAAGGTTACGGAGACAAATCTATTGCTCCACTTTGTATCTCATGCCGATATGCTTACCAACTACAGCGAGGAGCTTTTTGAAAGTTACGCAGACCACATTGAGATTAGCGGTAGAAATGAAATCAGGTTTGTAATGAAATGTGGTCTAACATTCACAGAAAGGATTGGTGATTAGATGGGCCATACACCCTTTGGCTATCGGATTGAAAATGGCATAGCAATTATAGACGAACCTGCTGCCGCAAAACTCCGACAACTTTATAAAAATTATCTGAGTGGCATGTCATTATCAAAGGCTGCTGCGGAAGCTGGGATACCAACCTATCACGGAACAGCAAAGCGATTGATGGGAACTGTCCATTATCTTGGCGACAGTTTCTACCCTGCCATCATCGATAAGGAGACCTACCAGAAAGCACAAGAAGAACGTAAACGCCGAGCCACAGCGCTCGGACGAAATAATAAGCAAACACAGATGAGGAAGCTGCAGATACCTACACATTTCCATATGGGTGAGATTGCTACCCTGCACGACAATCCTATGAAACAGGCAGAGTATCTGTACAGCCTCATAGAAAGCGAGAGTCAATAATGGGAAATGTAATGTTGATTCCTGCAAGGCGACAAGTTGGAAACAACGCTCGTAAGCAGGAAGAAGAAAAACCAAAGCTCCGAGTCGCAGCGTACTGTCGTGTCAGTACAGACAGCGATGAGCAGGCTACCAGCTACGAAGCTCAGGTAGAACACTATACAGAATATATTCAAAAAAATCCGGATTGGGAATTTGCCGGTATTTATGCCGATGACGGTATCTCTGGCACTAATACAAAGAAACGTGAAGAATTTAATCACATGATTGATGACTGTAAGGCTGGTAATATTGATATGATTATTACCAAATCCATTAGCCGATTTGCCAGAAACACACTGGATTGCCTAAAATACATCCGACAGCTCAAAGACATGAACATTCCTGTTCTGTTTGAAAAAGAGTCTATCAACACGATGGATGCTAAGGGCGAAGTTCTTATCACCATCATGGCATCTCTGGCCCAGCAGGAATCACAATCCTTAAGCCAGAATGTAAAGATGGGCTTGCAATACCGCTACCAGCAAGGCAAGGTACAAATCAACCACAATCGTTTTCTTGGATACACGAAGGACGCGGACGGCAACCTCATCATCGACCCAGAACAGGCAGAAATCGTAAAGCGTATTTATCGAGAATATTTAGAAGGGCTCAGCATGGATAAGATTGCCGCCGGACTGGAGCGTGACGGTATCATTACCGGTGCAGGAGGAAAAAGGTGGCACACTAGCACTATCAACAAGATCCTGCGCAATGAGAAATACATCGGCGATGCCTTGCTCCAGAAAACCTACACAACAGACTTCCTGAACAAAACCAGAGTCAAGAACAACGGTCTCGTCCCTCAATACTATGTAGAAGGTAACCACGAAGCTATTATTCCGAAGGAAATCTACTTACAGGTTCAAGAAGAGTTAGTCCGCAGGCGAGTGGTCAAAACCAGCGCCAACGGCAAGAAACGTAGCTATAGCTGCAATCACTGTTTCTCCCAAATCGTCATCTGCGGAGAATGCGGCGAAATGTTCCGAAGGCTCCACTGGAACAATCGTGGAGTTAAATCTATCGTCTGGCGCTGCATCAGCAGGCTGGAATCTACCGGATTGGAATGCCACGCCAGAACCATTAACGAGCTGGTCCTTCAGGATGCTGTCGTCAAGGCAATCAACCAGATGCTTGGAGACAAAAGTAGCTATCAGGCACAGCTACAGCTCAACATTGCCTCAGTCATCCGAGCTTCGCAGGCAACTTCTGTCGAGAACATCGATGAAAAGCTGATGGCCCTGCAACAGGAGCTCATCCAAAAGGCCCAGAGCAAAGAAGCCTATGACGAAATTGCCGATGAAATATTCAGGCTTCGTGAACTGCGCCAGCAAACCACCGTCGACACTGCCGCAAGAGACGAGCAGATAAAGCGGATAAATGACCTACAGGATTATATCGCACAGCAGACTACTCACCTCACCGAATTTGATGAATCACTGGTGCGACGCTGGATCAAACAGATCACCATCTGGGATGACCACATCACCGTCGAATTGAAATCCGGTGTTAGTATCGATGTGGATGCATAATTCCATAGACGCACGAAACCCTCCTGACCATGATGGCCGGGAGGGTTATTTCATTCTTTTATTTAGTTGCTCGAAACCCCGAGTAATCGGGATAGGAAGTTACAATCAATTACAGAGCTCAACAATAATACAACAAAAGATAAAACCGTTAAGATATTACTAATCATAGACATCCCTCCTCGAATACTTGCTAACGTTATATGTCCTCATTTATACATTTAGCATACACCATTTCTGGATTCCGGAGCAGGACTATATTATTATATCATTTTCTTCTCCAATTTTCAATTAGCAACATATACGAAAAAACAGTATACATATTGTTCCACTTTTCTTTATATCCTAAAATCTTACTAAGCATAGTAATTCCATCAAGACCATATTTCTCATAAATCAAGCTCAGCGTCCATTGGTTTAGTTTATTCTTATTTACATGAAGTACCTTAGCATTAAATATCGAGTCATTCTGTGCCACTGCTAATAATCTGTTCTCAACTAAATCATCTATGTCGATCGGTCTGTAAGTACGTAAAATCTTGATTTCAGGATTATCAAGATCAAGATTTTGGGGATTCTTAAGATTCGTACAAATAAATGTAACATTCTCAAATTTAGCCTCTGTAAAATCTACACCTTTGAGATTACAATTAAAAAACACCACATTTTTAAATTTTGCATTTTTAAACGATGTTCCTCGCATGTTGCAATTGAAATAATCCACTCCAATGATATTTGCATCTCGATAATTACAATCAGTCATAATAGAGGCCTGATATTTTACATTATAAAAACGTGCACCTACAAAGCAAAGCTTGTGCATATTCGCTTTATAATTGTATTTATTCGAGATACCACTCATCTTTTTATTGCAGTGAGTCAAAGTGAAAAATACAGGTTTCCCCATTTTTGCTCTTATAGAGTTTCTGTTAAACATACGCTTTCTTCTTTTTGCTACTCTTTTTTTCTTTGCTCTCCCCAATGGTATCTTCCTCCTTCCATATCATCTATTCCACTGTCCGAAAATGCCCTTAATATCGAGTGGCTTGAACTGCGGTCGGCTCTGATAACAATTCCAGTGCCACAACCTATGACATCTAATCCGCAGCCTAAACCCTACCGCATTTTTCCGACCATCCACTTTTTCTCCAATCTGACCGATAAGTAGATATGTTTCCATACAAGAAAACCGAGCTTTCCGCAAGGCTTCTTA
>ULVP01042727.1_pt1 | contig 21235 bp, 13 predicted proteins | sample 1959551 | NCBI WGS metagenome assembly ULVP01 (sample SAMEA4835789, study PRJEB28245) | human gut metagenome | biome: gut microbiome; material: fecal sample | place: Denmark | collected 2008 | reverse complement strand
GCGCCAAGTTTCGCATTCATGCTCCCGCCGACGGCGAGGACATGACAAAGTTCTGTGCCGTGCTCGACCGCAATGGGGCGGGCGAAACGGCTGACGTCGACTGTTCGGCTCCGCTCGACACGCTGTGGATAGGCCGCTCGCAGCACCTTACAGCCGTGCGCGACATGGAAGCCACCCACGACACCATCTCTTTGGTGCGCGACACCAAGCAGCTCACCATCTCGCTGCATCAGATTGACGCACCTGACAAAATCTCTGCCGACGACTTCGGCTACGAGGTAATAGCCGATAATGGCTACATCAACTATGACAACTCTTTGGCTCGCGACACCAAGCTTCGCTATACGCCTTTCCGTACATGGACCACCGACTTCCGCGATGCTTCGGGCAACGTGAAGGAACGTACGGCTCATGCCGGACTGATGCTCTCGCGACTGGTGTATTATTCTCCTGAGGAGAACGATCGCAACGCCATGCTACATATATATAATAAGGAGTCGGGCAAGACCGTCGCTCTTATCAATCTGCCCGACATCCTCCAGCAGGGACGCGATGCCTATGCCGCCCAGAACTACGGCATCCAGGAATATCTCGACCGCGAGTATGACTATCGCCTCGACTTCTTCCTCATCGGAACCGAATGGCAGTACCTGAACCTCTCTGTTGGTGTGCTCGACTGGGCAAAGCGCATACAACACATAAGCTTATAGTTTTCTCCCCTTCAACTATCAGCGACTTCTTAACTAAAATACATAGAAACCTAATAACAACATAAATAAATGAAACGACTTGCAGACATACTCCTTTCTGTTGCTGCCCTGTTGTTGCTGGCAGCATGCACAGATGATGCCGACGTATACAACACACCAGCACCGTCTGAGGGCAATCTGTGTGTCTATGTACCGGTAACCCGTGAAGGCGATGAGGTTACGAGCAGTCTCGACCCAAGCAACCCTACATACAATGCCTCTGTAGAGGAGTGCAACATTAACGACCTGCATCTTTTTGCCTTCCCCGTTGACGGCAACGGAACATTCCTTTCGCAGGAACTTCCATCGCCTGAGGCAAGCAACATGCTCGATGAGAAAGTTGCTTCTTATAAGTTGCAGATCAAGCCCGGCACCTATCGTGTGTACGTAGTGGCAAACATGAAGGATGTGCTCGATGTCAATAACATAACAACTGAAGACGATTTGAAGAAAGTGGTGTTGGGTTACACCCCGGTGTCAAAGCCAGGCATGCCCGTAGCCGATAACATCCCTATGATATACGAGCCTGACACAAAGGCAGCCGACGGCACAACTACTGACGGAACAATTACCATAAAGAATACGGACACGACTCCTAAGACCGTGATGGCTAATCTGCGATTCACCTGTGTAAAGGTGTGTCTTAACCTTATATACAATCCCGAAGACGCAGACATGGATGCAGCGTTGAAGTCTAACGGATTGCAGATAACCGACATTATGGGCAAGCGACTCTCGCCACAGACCAGTCTGTTGTGGGACGGCAAGTTCACTAACCCCGATGTAAGCGACGACTATGCCAAGGGCATCGAGCCGAAATTGTACGACGCTACGGCATCTACGGGTAATGGCGCTTACTATACTTCGTGGACAGAAACCCCAGCCAATGCCAATGTCAACAACGAGGACATTATCAAAGTGAAAGGTGAGGGCGCAGCTGCCCCTGCAAACTCAAAGGAGAAGTGGCTCTTCCGTGCCACATACTATTTGCCCGAGCGCTATGTGGCTAAGGCTTCGCAGCAGTCGGCATTGAAGGTAGGTGGTGCTGTAGGTGGTTCTGCCATCGCTAACAGCTATAACATCAATCTTGGACATCGTAAGGACGAAACCTCAACAACTGAAGTGCCAACTTTCCCGCGCGGCACTTACTACGAGATAGTGGGACGCATAAAGAGTCTTGGCAACATCGATCTCGATTGTGTTGTGAGTGTAGAGGATTGGGAGATGGCACCAATAGATGTAGACCTCAACCATACTACGCTTTGGGTTTCGAAGACAAGTGCAGAAGTAACATCCTTGCAAAATGCTATCATCGACTATGGTACAAATGCCGATGCAAGCAACATTACGTTTGGATGTGATACCGAGATTGAAAAGATTTCAGCAGGAAAGTTGCCCGTTATTGTCGCAACTAATGATATTGCAACTCATCGTATAAGATTCAGTATAAATCCAGATCTTACGGTAGACGACTTTACAAAAGCTGATGCTCTTAAAGGTACTGCCAAAGTATGGATAAAGGCTGGCAACATAAAGAAATACCTTGATGTACCGTACGACGTTACACCATACTTCAAGGTGGACCCAGTGGATATTGTAATACAGTATGATGCTGAAAATTCACCCGAATTGACAAAGGTGGTGAAGTTCACTACCAACCTTGGTGGCATTCAGTTCCCTGATGGCTGGACGGTTTCTGGTGGCGGACATGATGTTTCGTATGCTAATTCGACAATAAACATCAAGTGCGAAAATACTCAATTGGCAGAAGGCACATTTACTATTAAGGCAATAACCGACCCTCAGACAACAACCACACATACGTTTACTGTAAAGTCGATAGGTGAAGACGGTACAAAGAAACAGATTGAGCAGCAGATACGTGTAACGGTGCGTCCGCCAGTAGGTCCTTATCGTATCTATATGCGAGCCATAAACGACTTGGCGAAGACTAAAGACGCAAGTAACCTTGACGAATTCCAGCATTCTAATATGCTTGATGAAGAAGCCTACAATAATTCTGAAGAAAACAACAACTGGCGAGATGGATGGTGTGCTGACTGGAAGATAGACCGTAAGTCGTACAAGGACTCTCACAAGGTCTACATCTACACACAGATAGGTGAGACAAAGGCTGATGGTACAAAGGACGAGAATACGGCTGAATGGTATTTCACCGGAGGGTGGCCAGGTCAATCGATGGAGGCTGACAATAACAACCCTGGTTGGTACTATTATAGTATAGCGCATAATGCTATGTCTGGATCTAACAACAATAAGGGACAGGCACAGACTACTGCTGAAAAGATGATAAAGCCAGGACAGACCCTGCTGATTTTCAGCAATGGTACATACCTCAGTACGGGCTTCCAGCCGCATCGTTTCACTCATCACAATGACCCCGGCATCACACTCTTCAACTATGAGGATCGTGAAGGCTGGTATCTGTACGACCCATTGTCAGATCCTTACTACAGAGTTTATGACGAGAAGCCTACCGTTGTGGACGTAGAGTATACCATATATACTAAGGGCAGAAAAATAAATGGTTGGTATTGTCTATATGGAGTAAACAGTGGTGATGGTAAAGGTAAATTTACAATGTGGTGCAATGCCTGCAAATTTTCTAACGAATTTGAGTGCACGGAATACGGACAGGACAGCAATAACAAAACCTGGTACAAGACCATACTCCACCTCAAAGCCCCATTAGGAGAGTATGATAAGAATCTGAGAGTTAAGTTAGAAGGTTTAGATGGTGAAAGTAATTTCCCTATACTGTTCGACGGCGATAACTATCCAGTATCAGGAACGGTTACAAGAACGATTAACGGTCGCAACTGTGTACGCTATGTGATAGAAGGCAGTTACGATCCGGACACAAAGACGTGGAAGAAGGGAGCCCCTTTTAAAAAGTAACAATTAAAAGACAACGATATGTATATCAAGAAATTGACAATTTGGTTCTTCATGCTCTTGTCTGTGGTGTTGGCTGCTTGCAGCGACATCACAGACGTTGGAGGAGGCGGCACGCAAGACTTGCCGTCCGATGGAGTTGTGCTGACTCTTAAGTTGCCTAATTTCACCAAGAATACAGTGGCGACAAGAGCACCCGAGCAGCAGCAAATCAACAGCATCTGCGTATTGTGCTACGATGCTGACAACTATTATCTCGGCATGAGCGATATCACAGGCGCGGACATCAAGCCGAATGGCGACGGCAAATACAAGGTGAAGGTTAAGGTTATGGAAGGAACCGCAACGCTGCATGTTGTTGCCAATGCCGACATATCAGAGAGCGACGCCAAGGATGCTTCGGGAAAGATAAACCTCTACAATGCTGTTCGCAGCACCGATATAGACCTCAACGCTCCCGTATGTTGGGGAAGCATTACGGTGACAGACCTGCTTAGCGGCAAGGCATCATTGTCGTTGGTACGGCAGTTTGCCAAAGCTTCTATTACTAAGGATGCGTCGCTTACCAATTTCGAGATAACAGGTTTCAGACTCTTCAATACGGCATCATCGGGCACGATAGCCTCAGAGTCGATTACCGATGTGGCTTTGCCTTCGGTGGATTGCTCTGCTAAGACAGCCGAATATGTTACGGGCGAGCAGCCTTTCTATGAGACACCTGCCGACAAGGCATGCATGATAATCAAGGCAAAGTATAATAAAGGACCAGAGACTTATTATAAGGTGGCGTTCCAAACAAAGAATCCGGACGGCACTTTTACTCCGATGGCTCTTCTTCGCAACCATCATTATCAGGTGAAGGTCACGGCTGTAAATCATGCAGGCTATTCGTCAGCAGAAGAAGCTGAAGCCAATCTGCCAGAGAACGGACTGTCTGTAGTGGTGGTTGACGACAATCCGCCTATTGTAGACATGATAGCATGTAAGGACTACGCACTTGGCGTGTGTGGCAAGCAGACTGTAAATGGTAATGCAAAGACGGCTACAATTTCGTTTGTAACAACCAAGCCAGACTTTAAATATAATGTGAAGTTGAATGCAGATTGGATTACTGGTTACAAGCAAACAGAGAGTGTTTTTTTGCCAACATCTGCTGGACACCACTTGTCAACAGGCACACTGTACACTATCGAACTTTCTCTGACCGAGAACTTCGAATCGGCTGCGCATGCTGGTACTGTGACAATAACATCAGGCGACTTGTCGCTCGATGTAGAGATTACACAGTTGGGCTACGACTTCCGTACTGATCCAAATAGAACTGTGCAGATACGAGGACTTGCCGGACTGTCAGATACAGACAATGCCAACTACTTCAAATGGATGGATACCTCGCTTAAGGGCATAACACCGGCGGAAAACCAAGGCAGAGTGCGCAACGACGGACTCCACTTCTTTGTGGGCAACAATCCTGTTTACTATCTCATTCCGAAGCTTCAGGGCGACGAACTCACGTGTAAAGACACACGAGTTAAGGTGGACAAGGAAAGCGTCAGCGGATTCTACAAGGTGACGCTTGCCGACAATTCGCCTAATAATTATAATAGGTGGATTAGCGATGAGGCATTTACCATTATAACCATCACCAACGCGAGAACCAAGATTACCGTAACCTATCCGGTTTATCATGTAGGATTGTTTGCACAGTTGACCGGAAAGGCAGCAACCGACTATCAGCTTGGCAAGAGCAAGGCTTCGGGATGGTACTATTATGAGATGGTTGACGTAGTGGCTAAGGTTACTAAAAAAGACGGAACTACCGACTACAAGGCCTACTACATGCTCGACCGCAACCTTGGTGCCACAAACAACGGCTACTATTCTCCTTCCACAACCGCTCTTAAAGACAACATAGGAGCAATAGGTGGCTACTTTAAGATTTCGGAGGCTACCAACTCTACAGATGCAAAGAATAATAATGATGTGGTAAATGCTCTGGCAATAGGCAACTTCAAGGTGTGCGACAACATGTGTCTGCAAGGTCTTATAGACAACAACAATGACTTGGCGATAGAAGAGGAGACGACTCATTATGGCGAGGTGTACAACTGTCTGAGAATTACTACGCGAAACAGGGATATTCCCGAGATATTTATCCCTATGAGCGGATATTATGAGGGCAAGAACGACGAGGACGCGGTTTACAAGGACAGCTATCATGCCAACCTATGGACACGCTCACGCCTGTCTGACTATCAGGGATTCTCGTCATCCAGTCCTGAATACGGCTTCTGGTACTTGTACCTTGACGCTTTCGGCAAGAGCCTTAACTTGTCAAACTACCGATTTGTGTCGGGTTCGTCTGGAATGAACAAGGGACGATACCGTGCCATGCCAGTAAGGCTTGTGGCAGAGTAATGCCCTGATATATGTGTCGTTAGGCTATTGGAAAAACAACAAGCTGACTTCGAATAAATCAATAATGGCTGTTTGCCGGTCTGTTGACGGCAAACAGCCATTATGCTATCTACTAAAAAGATTCTGTCTTCCTTGTCCGATGAAAATAAAAGTGGAATAGTAAGTGATTGGGATTTTTTTGTGTAACTTTGCAGCTTGTAACAATGTGAATATTATTAGGAATATGGGAATAGAGAATGGCATTTTCAAGCGTGCCGAACTGCTTCTTGGTGAGGATGTAATGGGGGAGATAGCTTCCAAGCGCGTCATCGTATTCGGTGTCGGCGGCGTTGGAAGCTGGTGCGTGGAGTGCTTGGTGCGCTCGGGCATCCGCCGTATCACCATCGTGGACTGCGACTGCGTGTGTCTGTCTAACGTCAACCGTCAGCTTATGGCTACGACGAAAACTGTGGGCCGTCCGAAGGTGGAGGCGCTGAAGGAACGTCTGCTGGAGATCAATCCTGAGTGTGAGATTACTGCCATTCAGAAGATCTTTACGGAGGAGAGCGCTTCGGAGTTCTGCCTGGACGAGTATGACTATATTGTGGACGCCATCGACTCGTTGAAGGACAAGGCGGCGCTCATACTGCTGGCATGCCAGACGCGGGCTGTGCTGTTCTCGTCAATGGGGGCTGCGCTCAAGATGGACCCGACGCGCATTCGCGTGGCAGAATTCTGGAAGGTGCGCGGCTGTCCGCTCGGCGCTGCATTGAGGAAGCGCATGAAGCGTGCCAAGACCATTCCAGCTCATAAGTTCCAGTGTGTCTATAGCGAAGAACTGCTCGAAAACCGTGGCACGGACACGGGCGACGATCCCTGCTCGTTCCAGAAAGCGCAGATAAACGGATCGATGTCGCACATCACGGCTATTTTCGGCTTTACCATAGCCGGACTGGTGCTTGACGATATATACAGGAAAGCGCTTAATAAGTAAAAGCTTTTAATTAATATGGCTTTCGGTACAACAAAATGTATTATTTTGAGTTAATATATAATAGTAATAAGAAAAAAGTAACCATACTAATACACACACATATCTACAAGTTATGAAGAAATACTTGATTTATTTAATCTTCATGTTGATCATGCCTATGGCTGTCTCTGCACAGTCGTCCATGACCGACACGCAGGTTATGCAGTACGTCATGAAGGCGAAGGAGCAGGGTAAGTCGCAGTCGCAGATTGTCACTGACCTCATGCAGCGTGGCGTTGACATTTCGCAGATTCGCCGTGTGCGCAATAAATATGAGCGCCAGTTGAAGCAGGGCGGTCTTGGCAATGTTAGCGACGACCCTTCAGCGAAGACGGATACACGTCTGCGCACCAATAACGGCAAGACGCGCGACCAGTACACCCGCAGCGACTACGGACGTGAGGCAGACAGCTATGCGCAGAACTACTCGAATATGCGTGTGAAGTCGGAGCGCGACCGTAACTATAAGCATACGTACGACGAAACCGACGAGGAGTTTATGGACTATCAGAAGGAGATGTTCGAGATGGTGCCCGATACAGCGCAGATGCTGGAGCAGCTTCTTGCCGAGCGTGAAGCCAGAAAGAAGAAGGTGTTCGGACGCGATATCTTTAACAATGAGGAGCTTACCTTCGAGCCGAACATGAACATCGCCACTCCGCAGAACTATCGTCTCGGTCCTGGTGATGCCGTCTTCGTGGACGTGTATGGAGCGTCGCAGAAGTCGGAGCAGTGCACGGTGTCGCCTGACGGTACCATTACCATCGAGGGTTTCGGTCCGGTGCAGGTAAGCGGTCTGACCGTCGCGCAGGCCAACGCTCGTCTGCGCTCCACACTTGGTAGTCGCTACAGCAGCAGCAAGATTCGTCTGACCGTGGGACAGACCCGCACCATCATGGTGAACGTGATGGGCGAGGTGAAGACTCCGGGTACGTATACGCTCTCTGCCTTCGCCACTGTGTTCCATGCCCTTTACATGGCTGGCGGCACGAACGAGATAGGTACGTTGCGTAACATCAAGGTTTATCGTAACAACCGCCTTGTTACGGTAGTAGATATCTATGACTATATCCTCAACGGCAAGCTTACGGGCAACGTACGCCTTGCCGACAACGATGTCATCGTAGTGGGACCGTACGACTGCCTCGTCAACATCACGGGTAAGGTGAAGCGTCCTATGTATTATGAGATGAAAGCCAATGAGTCGATAGCTTCGCTCCTTAAGTATTCGGGCGGATTCACGGGCGACGCTTACCGCAAGGCTGTCAGCGTCAACCGCAAGAGCGGCATCGACCATTCTGCATATAACGTGGAGGAGTTCGACTTCTCTAACTTCCGCATAGCCGACGGCGACTCTGTCAGCGTAGACTCCGTCATGGCGCGCTACTCAAACACCGTGGAGATAAAGGGAGCCGTGTTCCGTCCCGGCAAGTATAATCTGAACGGACAGGTGAACAGCGTGCGCTCGCTCATCGAGCATGCTGACGGCGTGACAGAAGAGGCCATCACTTCGCGTGCCGTGATGCACCGCATGAAGCCGGACCGCACACTGGAGGTAATCAGCGTGGACGTGGAAGGCATAATGAGCGGCAAGGTGGCTGACATTCCGCTGAAGGAGAACGACGTGCTCTTCGTAGCCACGAAGACGGAGCGCATGACGGAGCGCACCATCACCATACGCGGCGAGGTGCAGTTCCCCGGTGTGTATAAGTATGCCGACAACGAGACCGTCGAAGACTTTATCATACAGGCTGGCGGACTGACCGACAAGGCTTCGCTTTCCAACGTAAGCATCAGCCGCCGTGTGAGCGATGCGAAGGCAGTACGTCCTGACAGCGTCATCGCACGTACGTTCAATATGGCGCTTAAGGAGAACTTCGCTGTGGACGGCGACCGCAGCTTCACGCTTATGCCCTTCGATGAGGTCTACGTGATGCGTTCGCCGGGCTACACCGAGCAGCAGAACGTCACTGTGGAAGGCGAGGTGCTTTACGCCGGAACATACGCTCTTGAGCGCAACAACACACGCCTCAGTGACCTCTTCCGCATGTCAGGCGGATCAAACGGACTCGCCTACATCAAGGGTGCGCGTCTGATGCGTAAGGCCAACGAGGCAGAGAAGGCTCGTATGGAGGCTGTGCTGAAGATGCAGCAGGAGGAGCAGCAGAAGAATCTTCTGACGCTTGCCGCTTCGTCAAACAACGCCAGCGCCGTGCAGTCAACGGCTCAGGGAGCTGCCAACGCCAACATCAAGAAGTTCCAGGTGCCTGACGAATATCCCGTCGGTGTGGACCTTGAGGAGGCTATGAAGAGGCCGGGATCGGATGCCGACGTGGTGCTTCGTGACGGCGACCGCCTTATCGTGCCGCAGTATAACGGTACGGTGAAGATCAACGGTGCTGTGATGTACTCCAACACCGTGGCATACGAGAAGGGCAAGCGTGCCGGTTATTACATCGACCAGGCTGGTGGTTATGCCGCCGATGCCGTCAAGCGCCGTGCATACATTATATATATGAACGGCAAGGTGGCTAAGGTCGGTCATGGCGCCAAGGTGCAGCCGGGTTGCGAGATTGTCGTTCCTGCCAAGCTGAAGCGCAAGATGTCGACGGCTGAGATGATGAGTATGGGATCAAGCATGTCGTCTATTGCAGCGATGATAGCAACAATCAGTAACATCTTGAAGTAAGGTCAGGTGTTACTGCCGAAATCATGAACATGTCAGAAAACGAAAATGAAGAAAATAGATTTTGTAATAATCCTAAAAAAGGTAAGTGAGAATAGAAAAATTTTCTATATAACACTGCCAATAGTGTTTGTTGTTTCATGTCTTCTTATCTTGTGTGTGCCACGTACATATAGTACAGATACCCAAGTGGTTCCGGAGATAGACAATTCAAAAGGTAGTGGAGCGCTGAGTTCGTTGGCTTCTTCTTTCGGTTTTGACTTGTCTTCAATGCAAACAACCGATGCTATTACACCATTGTTGTATCCAGACCTTATGGAGGATAACAAATTTGTGTCGGAACTGTTTGATATAAAGGTAACAAGTGTTGATGGTGAGATAAACACCACATACTATAATTATCTAGCAAAGTATAATCAATCGCCATGGTGGTCATTGTTGCTTGCTAAAATAAAGACATCGTTCAGTTCGAAGGAAAAGATCGACAAAAAGAGCGAATTTGATCCTTATAATGTAAATAGGTTCAATGATAATATAATGAATCTTATTCGTAGAAATGTTAATATAAGTGTTGATAAAAAAACTGGTGTCATTACTATTGGTGCAACTGCTCAGGATCCGCTTATTTGTAAGACTTTAGCAGACTCAACAAGAAGCCTTATTCTGCGTTACATTATTGAATACCGTACCAATAAAGCGCGTATAGATATGGATTATTATCACAAGTTAGTGATTGATGCCAAGGCAGATTATGAGAAAGCACGTCAGAAGTATGGTAGTTATTCAGATGCCAATTATGATGTGATTTTGGAGAGCTTTAGGAGCAAGCGGGATGATTTGGAGAATGAAATGCAACTAAAATATAATGTATACTCTACAATGAGTACACAATATCAAGATGCGAAGGCACGTGTACAGGAACGTACCCCTGCTTTTACTATTTTGAAGGGAGCTTCAGTTCCGATCAAACCTACTGGTCCGAAGCGTATGTTGTTTGTACTCGCTATGACCTTGTTAGCATTCTTCGTACTAACACTTTGGTCTGTTAGAGAGTATCTGCTTAAAGATTAAGTATAAATCAAAATGGGAGTAAATACAGATACTGCAAATATAAAAGGTAGTCATGTCAATCGTATAACAACCAATACGATATTATTGTTCTTTCGTATTCTTGTCATCACAATAGTCAACCTATATGCTGTACGTTTGGTGTTAAGTGGTCTTGGCGATGAGGAATATGGAGTTTTCAATGCAGTTGTTGGTGTTGTTATGACGTGTTCGTGTGTCTTTCCGGTATTGGCAGTATCTGTACAGCGATTCTTTTCTTATGTTATAGGAAAAGAAGAGGAACGGAAGATGCAAGAAATATTCTCGGCAAGCATCAATATCATTATCGTATCTATGATTGTTATTGGTTTCTTGTTTGAGACTATTGGTGTGTATGTTATAAACAATAAGCTCCAAATATCGGAAAGTGTACATGGTGATGCTTTGTTGGTGTTTCATTTTGCAATACTTACATTTGTATTCAGTTATCTGCAAATACCTTATACTGCAGCAGTATTCTCGCATGAGAATATGGGGTTATATGCAAAGATTTCATGTCTTGACTGTTTGTTGAAGTTATTGGTGGCGTTTGCTATTGAGTTCGTTTCTACAAGCCGGCTGTTGTTCTATGCTGCGGGGCTTGCTATTGTAGCTTTATGTACTTTGTTGTGTTATGCATTTATTGCCCGTAGACTTTACTCTGAATGTCATTACTGCATAGTACGCAACAAAAGTATTTACAGAGAGTTGCTTTCGTTTTCTGGTTGGACGATGTATGGTGCGTTTGCTGCTGTTGGTATGATGCAAGGTAATACGATATTATTGAATATGTATTTCGGGCCCTTAGCAAATGCAGCTTTTGGGGTGGCTACAAATATCTATAATGCCTTCATTTCGCTTATGAACAGTGTGGTGTTATCTTTTCGTCCGCGTATGATACAGTCGTATGCAGCTGGTGACTATAAGTCGCTGAACATGTTATTTAAGGTGAACAATCTTTTTATAATGTGTTTATTGTCGTGTGCCGCAATTCCCATCATTTTCGAGATGCGAATAATAATGTATTATTGGTTGAAAGATGGAGTCTCTGAGAATATGGTGCTATTTTCACGCCTGTTTATTGTTTACACACTCATATTGTCTATGCATAACCCGATAACAATTATAATTCAGGCATCAGGCATTATTAAGTATTATCATCTGTTGGTGGAGAGTATTATGGTATTAAGTCTGCCACTCACATTTGTTCTATTTAGGTTTGGTATGCCTGCCTATACTGTGTTCTGGTCAATGATAGGTCTTTGTATAATTGCTCATTTTGTTAGAATTATATGTCTTAAATGCAACTATAAAGAATTTTCTGTTCCTACATATTTTGTACAAGTACTATTGCGTGGAGGTGTTGCCGTGGCTTTAGGAGTTGTTGTGGCATATCTGTTGCATACGAGCATAGACTTCGGATTGTTGCGTTTGTGTGTTATGATGGTGGTATCGCCGCTATCTACGTTAGTTTTTGTGTATTTGCTATGCACTACACAAGATGAACGTAGTTATATAAATAGTTTTGTAGCGAAAATATTTAAAAGATAATATGGGTGTAATAATATTAACACTATTCGGAATAGCAATAACACTCGCTTTTCTTGAAGGTAATCTTGAGGAAGCGTCTAAAAAGCGAGCTTATTGGATTTTTTGTGGAATCTTGGTGCTTGTAGCTGGATTGCGTGAGGTTGGTTTAGACCCCGATTCTATAAATTACGAATATGCATTCATTCATTATGATGATGAAGAGCTGTCGACAGCTATTGAATATTCTTACTTTATGATATCGCAGATACTGAGTTCGATAGTAAATGATGTACATATACTATTTTTGTTCTATGCCTTTTGGGGTGTTCTGCTGAAGTTTAAAGCGTTCAGAATATTGTCTCCTGATATGTGGTTTGTGCCTGTAATCGTGTATTTGAGTTTTATTTTCCAGCTTCACGAAATGACACAGATTCGTACGGGTGTAATGTCTGGTCTCTTCTTGTTGGCTATACAACCTATTGCGGAACGCAAATGGGTAAAGTCTTTGTTGCTTATTGGCATCGGAGCTTTCTTTCATATATCTGCCCTTGCGCTTATACCTTTGGTGTTTTTGAGCAATAAGGATATGTCTTTAAAGTCACGAATGATGTGGATGGCTATAGTGCCCATTTCATATATCGTGTATTTTGTTGGCAGCAATTTGCTTGTCAATATACCGATACCTTATATTGAGAATAAACTGATGAATTATGAAAAGACATCAGACACAATGGAGTCAAGCCTTAATGTGTTTGGTCCGTTGCAGATGTTTACAATATTGGTGTATGTGTACCTGATGTATTTTTATGATACTATCAAGGAACATAACAAATTCTTTACGGTGATGATGAAAATCTTTGCCCTTAGTATATCGGCATTTGCAGCTTTTGCATTTTTGCCTGTATTGGCTAACCGTATAAGTTATTTATTAAGAATAGTTACAATAATACTTTTCGGCAACATTTATTATACAATACGTCCAAAGTGGGTCGGATTACTTGCTGTAGTGTTTGTATCTATGATTTATATGATATATACATTATCTTATATTTTTGAAATAAAGCTATTGTAGGGGTGTAATTAAAATAAAAATAACTACCTTTGTATATAGAATGAAAAAGTTTAGCATTTGATTTGAAGTTGTATGAGACTATTTGTGGATAGGTATAACGTTCTTATTTGTGGCAATAGTGTTGCTCAGCAAGACGTGTCCGACTTTACTATGGTACTAAAACTTCGATGTGAGTTGTTAAAACATTAAATGAAAAATGAATAAAGCACGTATTATAGCATTATATCTCCCCCAGTTCCACCCCATACCAGAAAATGATAAGTGGTGGGGACCGGGATTTACAGAATGGACTAATGTCGCAAAAGCTAAACCTTTGTTTCGTGGTCATCACCAGCCGCGCATACCTGCCGATTTGGGATTTTATGATTTGCGCTTGGCGGAGACTCGTGAGCAACAGGCCATGTTGGCTCGCGAAGCTGGAATAGAAGGATTCTGCTACTATCATTACTGGTTTGGTGGAGGACGTCAGTTGCTTGAACGTCCGTTCAATGAGGTAGTTGCAAGCGGCAAACCTGATTTCCCGTTTTGTATTTGTTGGGCTAACCATACGTGGAGCAACAAGACTTGGAACCGTAAGTCGGCAATGCAGCAGGATTCTGTACTTATGGAGCAGACTTACCCTGGAACCGAGGACGATATAGCTCACTTCAACTCGTTGCTGCCAGCTTTCCGCGACCCGCGTTATATGACTGTTGACGGAAAACTTATTTTTGTTATTTATGATCCGCTGAAGTTCATTAATATAGAGCGTTTTATTGAAACATGGCGCAAGCTGGCCGAGAAGAACGGACTTCCGGGATTTCATTTTGTAGGTATGACACCGTCTACACTTACACTTCGTGTTGCAGCGGATGGTAGTCGTCAGCGTGTGATGCCAAACCTCAAAAGTAGTGCCAAGATATTCAAGGATGTACTTGATTTAGGATTCGATTCGGTTAATTCGTTTGGCAAACGCCGTGGAGAAATGCTATATGAGGGTAAGTGGAAGAATCTTGCTAAGACTATATTGCGCCATGTAGGACTGCCTACGGGTAGTATTCGATATGATTACGAGCGTACCGTGTGCAACTATTTTGCGCCTGAAGACTCATGGGAGAATGTTTATCCAACAATACTTCCCCAGTGGGACCGCACCCCGCGAGTGTCTTCATGGGATGGAGTATATGTGAATGCAACACCAGAAAAGTTTGAAAAGCATATACGTCAGGCGCTCGAATTGATTAAGGACAAGGCGCCGGAGCATCGCATCCTTTTCCTTAAATCGTGGAACGAGTGGGGGGAAGGCAACTATGTAGAGCCTGATCTTCAGTGGGGACACGGTTTTCTTGATGCAATACACCGGGCTGTTGTAGAATAACAAGTATTAGTATGACAGAAACAATAGTCTCAGTAATTATTCCGACTTACAAACCTAAGGCGTATTTATGGAATTGTATAGATAGCATCTACAGACAGACAATAGGAATCGAAAATATAGAACTACTGATAGTTGTCAATGGATGTGGGGAAGAATATGTACAATCAATAAAAGATTATCTATCAAACAAGTCGGATATAAAAGTACACTTGTTGCATACGGATGTTGCAGGTGTATCCAATGCACGTAATATAGGAATAGATATTGCGAATGGAAAGTTTTTGTGTTTCATAGACGATGACGATTGGATATCTGATAATTATCTTGAAACCCTTGTTGCTATGGCCGGTGATAATGCCGATGTCGTAGAGGCTAATGTATGTGATTATATTGAAGATACAGATACGTACAAAGATGATTATTTGACAAAGGCTTTCATGTGTTGCCAGGATAAGTCGGATCTGTCATTGATGCAGGCACGCAAGTTCATGTCTTCTGCATGTTGCAAGATTATACGTCGCAGTGTCGTAGGGAAAGCACGTTTCGATTGCCGCTTCAGTATCGGTGAAGATTCGCTTTTTATGGCAACAATAAGCCGACATATAAAGAAAATTTGTGTTTCTTTTCCTGAGGCGATTTATTATCGTCGTGTAAGAACTGGGTCTGCGTCACGCAAAAAAGACACCCTATGGGTGTTCGTGAAGAGGTATTCTCGTCTTGCCAAGGCATACACGAAGTTGTTGTTGTCGGATGTGACACATTATAACTGGTTGTTCTTTGCTACACGTTATGTTGCTTTATGCATACATGTGTTGAGAAAATCTTAATATATAAATAATAATAGCAAAGAATAAACGTTATTATTAAAAGAAACAATAATAAATGTATCTTAAAATGAAAAAAATAATGCTTGTGTTTGGAACTCGTCCAGAGGCGATTAAGATGGCACCTCTCGTGAAGGCGTTTCAGGCACGCAAAGAAGACTTCGAAACGGTAGTGTGTGTCACAGGACAGCACCGCGAAATGCTGGATCAGGTTCTTTCGCTTTTCGATATAAAGCCTGACTTCGACTTGAATATTATGAAGCAGGGACAGGACTTGTATGATGTCACCTCGCGCGTATTGCTTGGCATGCGTGATGTGTTCAAGACGTGTGTACCCGACATCTTGTTTGTACATGGAGATACTACGACCAGTACTGCTGCCGCACTTGCTGCCTTCTATCATCAGATACCTGTGGCGCATGTTGAGGCTGGTTTGCGTACAGGCAACATATATAGTCCGTGGCCGGAGGAAATGAACCGACTGATTACAGGACGCATTGCTACATATAACCTTTCGCCTACAAAACTGAGTCGTGAGAACCTTTTGCGTGAGAATGTTAGTGACAGTAAGATTGTAGTTACAGGCAATACTGTAATAGATGCCCTTCACTGGGTTACCAATAAGATAAATAACGACAAAGACCTAAATGCTAATCTTGCGAAAGAACTTGTTACGAAAGGTTATGATGTAACGCGTTTGTCAAATGGCCGTCGTTTGGTACTTATCACCGGACATCGTCGTGAGAATTTTGGAGATGGATTCCGTAATATCTGTAATGCATTAAAGGCTCTTTCTGAGAAGTATCCAGATGTGGATTTTGTATATCCGATGCATCTTAATCCTAATGTACGTCGTCCTATCCATGAGGCTTTTGGAGAGGATTTGAGCAACTTGGGCAATATGTTCTTCATTGAGCCACTCGAATATCTTATGTTTATCTTCCTCATGGAAAAGTCGGATGTAGTGCTGACAGATAGTGGTGGTATACAGGAGGAGGCACCAGGATTGGGCAAGCCGGTTCTTGTGATGCGTGATACAACAGAACGTCCCGAAGCACTTGAGGCAGGTACCGTTAAACTTGTAGGTACAGACTATGATGCAATTGTCGATAACGTGTCTCTTCTCCTTGACAATCGTGAGGCTTACGAGCGTATGAGCCATGCGGTAAATCCTTATGGCGATGGAAAGGCTTGTGGACGTATCATTGATTTCATCAAATCTAAGATGGAAATTAAGTAAATATAGTAACAAATATAAAAAACATATAAGATGAAAGCATGTTTTATGGGCCTCGGCTACATTGGATTGCCAACAGCTATTATAGCTGCAAAGCACGGCGTGCAGGTAACGGGCGTAGATATAAATAAAGATGTTGTCGAGCAGACCAATGCAGGACATTTACATATTATTGAACCAGGACTTGAAGAATTACTCCAAGACGTTGTAGGTGCAGGAAAGTTGCATGCTGTCACACAGCCAGAGAAGAGCGATGCGTTCTTCATTGTTGTGCCGACACCATTCCGTGGGGGTAATCACGAACCTGACACCTCGTATGTAGAGTCTGCCACGCGTATGGTGTTGCCTTATCTTGAACCGGGCAATCTTTTTGTGATAGAGTCTACTTCTCCTGTTGGCACAACAGAGAAAATGGCTAAGATAATCTTTGACGAGCGTCCGGAGCTTAAGGATAATATATTCATTGCTTATTGTCCGGAGCGAGTCCTTCCTGGTAATGTAATATATGAGTTGGTGCATAATGATCGTGTGATTGGCGGTCTGAATGAGTCTGCTACCAAGAAAGCTCAGGAGTTTTATGCGCAGTTTGTGCAGGGCGAATTGCATGCAACAAACTGCAAGACAGCTGAATTATGCAAGCTTACGGAGAATTCAAGCCGCGATTCACAGATTGCTTTCGCCAATGAGCTATCTATTATATGTGATAAGGCAGGCATTAATGTTTGGGAGCTTATCAATCTGGCTAACAAGCATCCGCGCGTTAATATTCTTCAGCCTGGCTGTGGAGTAGGAGGTCACTGTATTGCTATTGACCCGTATTTCATTTCTGCGGAGTTTCCAGCAGAGTCGAAAATGATTGCAACAGCACGTGAAGTGAACAACTACAAAGCATTTTGGTGTGCTGAAAAGACAAAGAATGCGATTCTGAAGTTTGAGTTGGACAACAAGCGCCAACCGGTAGTTGCTATGATGGGACTTGCATTCAAGCCGAATATTGACGACTTGCGTGAGAGTCCTGCAAAGTATATTGCTACCAAAATCATGCAGGATTGCTATAATGCTGATGTGCTTATTGTCGAACCAAATATTACAGAGCATCCTGTTTTCAAGTTGTCTGATTATAAGGATGCTTATGCCAAGGCAGATATCGTTGTCTTCCTTACAGCTCACAACCAGTTCAAGGAATTGGAGTGGAAGGACGATAAAGTGATACTTGATTTTTGTGGAATTTTCAAGAAGTAATGCGAATATTATTTTTAACGGATAATTTTCCACCTGAAGTAAATGCTCCTGCATCAAGAACTTATGAGCATTGTAAGGAGTGGGTGAAAGCTGGGGCGGATGTCACAGTCATAACGTGTGCGCCTAACTTTCCACAGGGTAAGGTGTACGAAGGCTATAAGAATAAACTCTATCAGAAGGAGATAATTGATGGTATTAAGGTAATACGTGTCTGGACGTATATTGTGCCTAACAAGGGATTCTTGAAGCGTACAATTGATTACATCAGTTATTCCGTCTCAGCCTTTATTGCAGGACTCTTCGTTAGTACTGACGTTATAATTGCTACATCGCCACAGTTTTTCACAGCTTTAGCAGGTCGTGTGCTCTCCAAATGGAAACGCAAACCGTGGATTATGGAAGTGCGCGACCTTTGGCCTGAGAGCATAAAGACGGTTGGCGCGATGAAGGATAATCTTTTCATCCGTTATTTCGAGTGGCAGGAGAAGCGTTGTTATAAGTCTGCGGAAAAGATAGTCGTTGTTACCGACTCTTTCAAACGCAAACTTATTGAGCGTGGCATTGATGCAGAGAAGATTTCCGTTATAAAGAATGGTGTTAACAAGGATTTGTTTAAGCCGGTTCCTAAGGATGAGGCCTTGATAAAGGAGCTTCACCTTGAGGGCAAGACAATCATTGGCTATATCGGTACACATGGTATGGCGCACAAACTCGACTTTATCCTTGAGTCTGCACATCGTCTTGAAGGGGATGACAGCCTGCATTTCCTGTTGATTGGTGGTGGGGCAATGAAAGAACAACTTCTAAAACAGAAGGAAGAGTTGAAGTGCAAGAATGTTACTATGCTGGACCCCGTAATGAAGAATGACGTGGCCCGTTATATTTCGATCCTTGACGTATGCCTTATAAATTTGAAGAAGTCGCCGTTGTTCACAACTGTTATACCGTCCAAGATCTTTGAAAATGCAGGAATGGGTAAGCCTATCCTTATGGGTGTAGAAGGCGAAGCCAAGGATATAATAGAATCGTACGGTGCAGGAGTTTGCTTTGAACCGGAGAACTATGACGATTTTGTAGCCAAACTGCATTACTTGTTGACACCATCAGTGTATGATGAGTGTAAGCAGAATTGTAAGCGTTTGGCAGACGATTTTGATCGTAGTAAGCTTGCAATGCGCATGTTCAGTGTTGTAGAGAAACTATTCAAATAATATGCTTTAGGTATGAATATATATATATATTATGTGATTTTTGCTTTCATTATAAGCCTTATTTCAGGAGCTGTTTTGATTCCTGTTATAATAAAGTTTTGTAGGAAGCACAAATTATATGATTTGCCTGATACTCGTAAGTTGCATAACACGATGATACCTCGTCTTGGCGGAATTGCCTTTCTGCCAAGTATGTTGTTTGCATTCATTATGTCATTGCTTGTATTGTCGCATGTTTTGGGAGGTATGGAAGTGACCATTGGTTTATGGTCGTGTGTCTTTATTGTTAGCATATTCATAATCTATTCTGTAGGCGTGATTGACGACCTGATTGGTTTAGGGCCTAAGGTGAAGTTTCTTGCACAGACATTGTCGGCATTGTTGCTTCCTCTTTCAGGTTTGTACATAAACAATCTGTATGGATTCCTTGGTATTTGGGACGTGCCGTTTTATATAGGTGCGCCGCTTACCGTATTTGTTTTAGTTTACATTGACAATGCCATTAATTTGATTGACGGTATTGATGGCTTGGCTGGTGGTCTTGCTGTTATCTCGTTGTTAGGCTTTTTGTTCTGCTTTATGCGTGAGGGTGTCTGGGCATATAGTGTGCTCATTGCTGGTCTGATAGGTGTATTGACAGCTTATTTGTATTTTAATGTTTTTGGCAACCCCGAGTCTAATAGAAAGATATTTATGGGTGATTCAGGAAGTCTGACACTTGGTTTTGTGTTGGGATTCTTGTTTGTAAAGTTTGCAATGGACAATAGTAGGGTAATGACTTATCGTAGCGACAGTCTGCTCTTGTCTTACACGCTGCTCATTGTGCCATGCTTCGATGTTGTGCGCGTCATGCTGTCCCGTTTGCGTGATGGCCAGCCTCTTTTTAAGGCTGACAAGCGTCATATTCATCACAAACTTTTACGTTGCGGACTTTCCCAGCATCGTGCGCTTGTAACTATTCTTGGATTGCAGGTGTCTTATGTCATAATGAACGTATTTATGTATAGCATGATGTCGATAACTTACATAGTGGCTTTAGACATACTTGTATTTATGCTTTTTAATGTTATTCTGAATGTTATCATAAAACGGGCAGAACTAAAGTGATTCAGAATGCTTAAAAAACTCGTTGTACATTCATGTGTGGATGTGCAACGAGTTTTTTCCTGACTTCGTCATCGTGTCACCCCAAAATCTTCGTCAAAGAGTTTTGCTATTTTCTGATGTCTTGCCATCAGCATTGTTTGGGTATAAACCTCCTTGTTCAGAGGTAGCTTAATTTGTATGGTTGTGATAGTCTTAGCCAATGCAAGCACCTTGTCTACGCAGAAGACGACGTCCGCCTCCTTTGTCATATTCAACCATATGGCAGTCGCGCTTGGGCTGTTCCTGTATCCAGTTCTTGACTTCCTGACTTTCATTCTTTATCTTCGCACCTATTATGTACTTGTAGCCGTGCGCTTCAAGTTCCGCTATATTTGCATTGTTCATCAGATCGGAGTCAGCCACTACAACGAAGTTCTTCAAACCGTATTTGCTTACAAATTCGTTTATCGTCGGCAGCATCGTGTGACCTTCATATTTGTTGCCCTCATGGATGCAATAGGCAAACGGATAGCCGGCCAAACTTACAAGCAAGCCGAGTATGATCTGAGGATTACTGTGTCGTCCCTCTTTCGAAAAGCCTGTCTTGCGTAATTCGTCCTCATAATCCGCTTCAAAGTAAAGTGTGGTGACATCATAGAAAAGTACACCGATATTGCCACCGAACAGTTTTGCAGTATGGCGCACGCTGATGTCCTGTACGATTTCATGCTGATGGTCACTAAGCTTGTCAAGATAGCGATAGATTTTTGAGAGATCCACATCTTCGTCAAAGTGGTTTTTCAGATATT
>ULVP01083834.1_pt1 | contig 21299 bp, 19 predicted proteins | sample 1959551 | NCBI WGS metagenome assembly ULVP01 (sample SAMEA4835789, study PRJEB28245) | human gut metagenome | biome: gut microbiome; material: fecal sample | place: Denmark | collected 2008 | reverse complement strand
GGGCGCGGCGCTCACCGCCCTTGACTTCGGCGACCCGGAGCTGAACCACATCACCGGCGCGCGCGCACCCATCAACCGCGCGTGGCAGTACGGTCTTGTGTTCCTTGGCGGCGCGGCGCTGACGGCGTCCGTACTGCTGCTGCTGACCTCCAAGCTGTCGTGGAGCACGGAGCTGGACGGTCTGCGCGCACAGCAGGACCGCCTGACGGCGCTTGCCCAGCAGAACGCGGGCTGCGCGGAGAACTACCACAACTATTCGAGTATGTACGACGCTTACAGCGCCGACTGGGACACCGTATTCGACTCCGTTCGGACATATAACGACAACCTTGAACTGGTGCTGGACGAGCTGGAGGCAAAGCTCCCCAAGAAGTCAACGGTGACCGCTCTGAGCACGACCGAGTTGTGTCTTGCGGCGCAGGTCGCCTTCCAGAGCAAGGAGGACGCCGCTTATTTCCTCGTGGCGCTGCGCGACGTGCCCTTCATGACCCTCAACACCGTTTCCAACCTGACCATCGGCCCGCGGGAAGCCTACTCCCCGGACAAAATGATCGCTGCGCTGTACGAGGAAGCGGAGAAGGAGTCCCCCGTGCCGAGCACGGAGGAAAGCGCAACGGATGGTACCACAGAAAGCACAACGGATAGTACCGAGGAAAGCAGTACGGAAGAACCTCCCACCGAGGGCGGCTATTCCCTCGATGAGCTGTTCTCCAACGGTTCCAGCGGCAGCGTTGCCATCGACGGAAAAACGCTTCGGAATATGATCCCGCTGCTGAAAGCGGCGGGTGCCGATGACAGTACCATTGCAAAGATGGAAAATTATGCGGATGTGATGGAGCGTTTCGGCGTGACCATTACCCCGGATAACCTCGGCATCCTCTCCGGGATCCAGGGGCTGCTCCCCGGCGGCGGCACGACCAGCACGCCGGGCAGTTCCGGCAGCACAACGGTCACGCCTGCCACGCCTACCATGCCGGGCAGTTCCGGCAGTACAACGGTCACGCCTACCACGCCCAGCAGCGGCACTACGTCCTCTGCTTCTGGCATTGAGTCTGTCGATATTGCAACGCTGCGTCTCAGCCTGCAATACCTGAACTCCAACCAGCTGGACGCTCTGCAAGCCGTCTACGGGCCGGTGCAGGAAAAGACCTTCTCGCTGGATGACCTGCGCAAGCACTCCAATACCGCCCAGGAGAAGAACGCGATCCGGTCCCTGCTGCAAAACGATCCTGCCGCCATGTATCAGTTTTTCCTGCTGATGCGCGAGGATATCGCCCGTGAGGAAAAGGACCAGATCCTGTACGACAAGATCTTTGACGACATTTGGAAAAACGCCGATCAGCACCGCATGTTCTATGAGAGCGACGATGTGATGCTGAACAAGTATCTGCCGAACCTGCTGAATATCCTGACTGACAACAAGACGAATGTCAACGCAACGATCGCGCTCATTCGGCAGAATCAGACGCTGAGGGGCAAGCTTGCGCTCCATCTTGCCAAGGAAATGGGCGAGATCAAAGAGGCCAATACCGCTCTGGATCTCGTGGCGCTCCAAAAGGAGATCAACAGCGGCGCGGCGTTCCAGCGGGATGCCGCCACTGTGGACGCGGTCAACGCGCTGCTGCGGAAGAATCAGCAGACCTCCGGTACATCCGGCACCTCCGGCAACACGGGCATGGATGAAAACGATCTGCTGATGTGGATCCTGATGAATCAACTCAAAAATCAAACCGGCGGCTCAGGCATCCCGGATATCTTCAACACCGGCGCTTCTCAGACGCAGAAGCCTGCCGACAACCGCTATTACCTGACGGTCGTGCTGGCCTATGACGAGTCCTTGATCCAGGCGGAGCAGACGCGCAAGGGTCTGGACCGCGACGCCAAGGTTGAGAAAGTGGAGGTGGGCCAGTGAAAGTGATCGGTAGAAACTGGAAGGCTGTCCTGTCAGTCCTGCTCTTGTTGGTCGCCGTTCTGGTGTATGTTCTGGGCTACCGCCCCCGCAGTGAAGCTTACGTCATGGAGCGGGATCAGTTAAATGCTCAGATCACCGCGCTGCAAACCACCATCGTCGAAAACGAGATGTACAAGGACGTGCAGGATCAGCTTGAGCCGGCAGAGGCCGCGATCGAGGAAAGCCGCGCCGCGCTTTATGAGAACTTCCCCGCGGATATGAAGGAAGAAGATCAGATCCTCTACCTGCTGTATCTGGAAAAAACGCTGGGGACCGGCAGTAAGGAGCTGGGCTACACCCAGAAACTGCACGATATTTTCCTTCAGCGCTTCGGGAGCGGCGGCGACATCGAGTTTTCTTTCGGTGAGATCACGCCGATGCAGGCCTTGAGCGATGGCGCACTCCTTGAGGGCTTGAACCTGACGGTGTACTATCACGCCTCCTATCGGGAGTTCAAGAACATGGTGCACGCGCTGGCAACGGATGAGCGCATTACCTCCATCCGGTATGCCACCTTCAACTACGACAGCGAAAAAAAGCTGCTGGACGGCCAGATGACCCTGACGCTGTATCTGATGCCGTCCGCTCAGAACACCTATGAGGAACCGGGCGTAACGCCGCCCGCGACCGGAAAGACAGACATTTTCAACTGACCCATTGGGAGAGACAAGGCATGAAAAAGATCGGGAAAGAGAGAACAGCGGGCTTTTCACTGCTGGAGGTCGTCGTGGCGATCGCCATCATCGGCCTGATCTCCGCGCCCATCTGTTCCAGCCTGATCCTGGCAGGACGGATCAACGCCCACAGCCAGGCCGTAATGGATGCCCATCTGAACGTCCGTACCGCCGTGGAGACCCTGATGAAGGACGGCGTTACGGAGGCAAGCGATAACTACCACGCGGATGAGTTCCCCAATGTGACGATCAAAACGAAGAAAGAAGACAGCAGCGACCCCTATTATCGTGTCACGGTATCGGATAAGTCCACGGAGCCGCTCGTTACGGTGAAAACGTATGTCCGCGCCGTGTCGCCGGAAGGCGGTGGCACATGAAGAAGCTCTGGAAAGACAACGGCGGTTACGCGCTGATCTATGTGCTCATCGTCGTTCTGGTGCTGTGCGCCGTCGCCGTGTCCGTCTGCACCGCCGCGCTGAAAAACTATCAGGCGCAGGAGCGCTCCATCCGCCAGACGCGGCAGCTCTATCAGGCGGAGGGCGAGATCGAAAAATTCGTGGCGCTGGCGGAGGACGTAAGCTCCTTGCAGGATTCCGCGGAATACGACTCGGAAGATGATGCAAAGGCAGAGGCAAAGGCTGCATATGTTGAGCACTTGAAGACTTTAGCGGGCGGCTGCACCCTGCCACCTGATGGCACCGATACCGACGTCGAATTCTGCACCTTTACCCTTATCCGCGCAAACGATGCCGTTCGCATCGAGACAAAGCTCAAAATGGAACTCAAATACGAAGTGAAAAAAATCGAGAAACAGGTGCCACAGCCCGACGGAACGACCAAAGAGGTCATAAAGTACACCGCTAAGGTCAGCAAGGCGACGCACCACTACAACACCTACACCATCACCCACTTGACAGCGGAAAAGGGGGGGACGAGCGAATGAAACGAAACAACAGCGGCTTCACCATGGTCGAGCTGCTGGTGACCGTCGCTGTCAGCTCCATCGTGCTGGCAGCCGCAGCGTCGCTGATGCTGCTCGGACTGCGGGTGCATCAAACGACGCAGAAAGAGGCGGGCGAGCAGCAGACCGTGCGCATCGTGCTCTCCGCGCTGGAGGATCTCTCCGCCAGCGGCAAGATCTCCCGCGTGGAGCCGTTCTCCGACGGTTGGCGGCTGCTGGGAAAGACCGCCGACGGCAAGTCCGGAGCGGTCCTGCTGCGCTACAACAGCGGAAAGCTCACAAGCGGCGGAAGCGGCGATCAGGTGCTGCTGGACAACCTGCGCGGTGCGCAGGTCATTCTGGACGGCAGCCTCGTGACCTTCACCTTCGCGACCGCGGCGCACAGCTACAGCACCTCCGTCTTCTGCCGCACCGGGATCGAGGGTGACAGCGTCGGCAAAGCGGAGGCGCAGGAAAAGCTGGAGCATCCGACCCTGCCGGAGTCCACTACATTGTCCGAGAAGGAAAAGGCGGCGCGGTTCGCGTTTTTAAAGACGCTTGCCGACCAGTACGACAGCAGGGGAGAGATCAAAAGCGACGACAGCACTTACACTTACTTCTCCGAATGGTACATCGACGGCTACGCGAGAGACCCCCGCTGGAACCAATACACCCCCTGGTGCGGCTGTTTCCTCTCGTGGGGAGCAGAGCAGCAGCGCGATACCATCGACGGCGATCCGCCCAGATTCGCAGACGTAGATGAGGGCATGGAGAAATTCAAGGATAGCCGTATGTGGCGCGAAGGCGGCGCAACGCCCATCCCCGGCGACTATGTCTTTTTCGACTGGGACGGCCGCAACGACCCGGACGGCGGCAAGGACCCCGACCACGTCGGCGCGGTGCTGTGCGTGGAAGGGAATTTCCTTTACACCATCGAGGGCAACAGCGGCGGCAGGGTTGCCGTCAACTGCTACCCGAAGAACGATCCGCGCATCGTGGGCTACGGCGTGCTGAACTGGAAGACAGGAAAGGAAACCACAGAGTAATCATCTGTTCATATAATTCTCAAAAAGAAATCAAATATATTGAGGAGGAAACAACATGAAAAAGCAAGTGGGAAACAAGCTGCGCGGCAGCGCAGGCTTTACGCTGGTAGAGCTTATTGTGGTCATCGCGATCATCGGCATTTTAGCCGGCGTCGGCACGGTGGGCTACGGCGGCTACATTAAGCGCACCAACGAGGGTCTGGACGAGACTCTGTATCGCAACATCATCTACGCCGGTGAGATCGGCAAGTATGAGAACCCCGGCGTAACGGGCACCGTGACCGTCGGCAAGAATAGTGTTGAGGTGGATGGAAGCACCGAGAATAAGGCTGTCGTTGAGAAATGGATGTCCGACGCCTTCGGCTCTGACTGGGCAGACACCGTGAAATACCGCACGGATAAGTACGCGGGCAAAACCAAATACAACACGATCCCCCTGCCTATCACGGTGGTCGAGCTGAATGATGATCAGAAGAAGCTTCTTGATTATTTCAGAAAGTCCAATCTGAATGGTCATGAAGTGGAATTGGCAAATACCTGCGACGGCATTTCCACTCTGTTTACCGAGTGGCTAAAGGGCGGCGATCTGTCCACTTGGATGCCTGCAGCCGACTTTACGAAGTTAAAAAATGATCTCAAAAATGAGCTGGGGAGAGATCCCTCTAATACGGAGCTCGCTAACGCCACCATTCTTTATGTCGCTTCCAAAGCAGAAAGCATGAACAACGATGTGTTTTTGGATAGCGTAAGAACCAATCCCGAAGGGGTAATGAACGATATTTTGAACAAAGATAAAGACCCGCTTATCAAGGCAGCGCTTCTGTACGGCACCATGACCGCCTATGGCAACTCGAACTATGCAAGTCAGGATTTCAAGGAAAAGCTTAAGACGACCGATCCTAAGAGCAAAGAAGACCTTCAAGATCTCTTTGTAGCCATGAAGAATGATGATAATAATCACGGTAATCCTTATGGATATCTGGCGGGCGAAGATAAGGGCGCTAAGGCGGACATGAAAGCGTACCTTGGTGTGCTGCAGATCATCAACGACTACAAAGGCCGATTCGACATTAGCGAAAACGATGCATTCAATAACAAGGATACCCTTACTTTGTTGCAGGCCGTCCTGAATTCTAAAAACTAAACATGGCTCTGCTCACTTGGCTCTCTGACCACGCGCTTATTCTGCTGCTCGGCTGCGGGACGCTGTTCAACGTCTATTGGCTTCACCGCTGCCGCGAGCGGCTGCATCTGCGCTGGCTTTCTGTGCTGCTCCTTTCGGTGCTGCACACAGTTCTCGGCGTTCTCAGCGTGAAGGTGTTTGCGCTGTTTGAGACCGGGGATTTCAGCAATATGAGCCTGTTCGGCGGCGTCTTCTTCATGCCCCTGTTCTATTGGGGCGTGGCGAAGCTTGCCAAGCAGAAAACAGCGGATGTGTTCGATGTGTTCACGATTTGCCTTGTATTCACGCTGATGTGCGCCCGCCTGAACTGCATTATTTCAGGATGCTGTCTGGGGGCGCACATCCCCATCGAGGGGCTGACGCATCTGCGCTTCCCCACGCGCGAGCTGGAGCTGCTCTTCTATGTCCTCCTGCTCTCGCGCCTGTGGCGCAAGGTGCTCTCCGGCAGCGCGCGGGGTATGATCTACCCCATCTATATGATCGCCTACGGCATTTTCCGCTTCGTGACCGAGACGCTCCGCTTCTCGGACCGAACGGACAGCATTCTGCATGTTTCCCATCTCTGGGCACTGCTGTCGCTGGGGATCGGCATCAGCATTTACGGCGAATTGCGAAAAAAAGAGAAAAAAACTGGAGGACGACGGAATGGTTAAACGAATTGGCAGGCGCTTTGTGTCGCTGCTCCTGACGTTTGTCACAATACTGACGATGCTGCCGGCGATGACGCTGCCGGCGCTGGCGGAGGCCCGCGGAACCGTGACCGGTTTAGCCGACGAAAACATTGGACTGAGTTTTGATGGTGACGGCAAGGCTTCGTGGTCGGCCAATGGTACGAGCATTATCGGCGCAGCTACCAGTGATGGCGGAACATGCAGTGATACATCCTATAAATCCACACTGACAATTACAAATAAGAAGTCGACAACAGCAACCCTTTCCTTTGACTACTCTATTGAGCAGAACAGCGGAAAAATTCAGGTGAATGGTAAAGAGGTTTCTTCGGGTGGCAGTCTTACCGAGGAACTGGCGGCAAACGAGAGCGTTAAAGTATACATCCAGTCTGGCAGCACCGATGCTGCCACGAAGATCACCCTTACCAACGTGGTTCTGGTAAGCAATGTCAATGCAACTGCGACTTTCGTGCCTGCTGAAAACGGCACTTATACAGTAGACGGAAAACTCATTACCGAGAAATACAGCCACACGCAAAGTTCCATGACCGCTTATCAGGTAGTGGCGACCCCGGCGGATGGTTATCAGTTCATGGGCTGGTATGATGTTTCTAACGAGAAATATATCAGCACGTCTGCAAAGGCTGCGCTGAACGTTGAAAGTGACTGCACCATCACAGCGCGGTTCGCAAGTAAAACGGCGGCCTTGTTTGAAACCGGCGGCCAGCGGTTTGACGATCTGGGCGATGCGGTCACCTACGCACAGACAAACCGTCAGTCCAAGATTACCTTGGCGACCGATGGTTCTATCAGCGGTACCTATACTATTCCGACTGGAATTACACTGCTGATCCCGTTTGATGAGGCGGGAACGCTGTATACGGATGCTCCTGCGGCGATTCGGACGACTCCGGCGTCTAAGCCGTTCCGGACGCTGACGATGAGCGAAGGCACGTCCATTACCGTCAATGGCGCGATCAGCTTGGGCGGCAGGTATTTTGCAGCCGGCGGCGGTCAGCAGGGACGTCCCGTTGGCGATTACGGCTATATCAAAATGGCTGACAACAGCTCCATCACGGTCAAGAACGGTGGTAATCTGTACGCTTGGGGCTTTATCTCCGGCAGCGGCTCTGTTCTGGCGGAATCCGGCGCTACGGTGTACGAATTCTATCAGATTGCGGACTTCCGCGGCGGCAGCGCATCTTCCAATACGGGCAACGTGTTCCCATTTTCGCAGTACTTCGTACAAAACATCGAAGTTCCCTTGACGTTGAATGCCGGCGCCAATGAACAGGTTTACAGCGGCGTTTATGCAATGAGCACCACATATACCACCTCCATCAATTTCATTGGCAACACCGGTATGTTCAAAGTGGTATCCGGTAGCTTTACTAAGGATTACGATGAAAAGACGGATCGTCTTGTATTCACAGTAAACGGCGAAGCGGCATTGAACACGTTGTCGCTAAAGCTTGCGGGCATGAGCGTTAACTCTGCAAGCTACGTACTGCCTATCACCAACAACATTACCATCAATATCCAGTCCGGAAATGTGACCATCAATCAGGATGCGGCTCTGTTGGCGGGCGTTGAGGTCAACATTGCCGAGGGCGCTGGTCTGACGGTTTCAAACGGGAAGAATATCTATTTCTATGACAGCGATGAGTGGAACTCCGACAACTTCGTCTGGGGCCCCTGCAAGTTTAAGTCGGTGGCATATGCGCCGGGTAAGGCATACAACCGCTCCAATAAAGACTTGGTTGATGCGAAGATGGATGTGAACGGCAGTGTAACGGCTATTGGCGCCATCTACACTACCAAAGGCGGCGCTGACATTTGCAGCAGCAACGGCACCGGCACCGGCAAGTACATTCAGCAGGGCACACCCGGCACGGATGCCAAGACGTATCAGTATAATGCAAATAGCGATAAGGTGACTATCCCCATCACCGCCGCCCGACTGCACAATGCCGACGGCACCTACACCGAAACCAAGGATGCCAAGGCCGGCAAAACCTTCACCTACTGCATCTGCACGGAATGTAACGGGAAATGGGAACAGAACGTCGCGGTGATCTGCAACAGCAACGGCGAGCAGACGGGAGACCCCTATCACTCCCTGCAAGATGCCGTGACTGAATTCCTGAAAGGCAGCAGCAGCAACACTTACATCAAGCTGCTGCACAGCACCACCGAGAATATCAACACCAAGAATATCAACACTGACAAGAATCTCTATCTCGACCTGAACGGTTACACGGTGACAGGTACCTTCGATATGGGCGGCCATAAGCTTTACGGCATGGACAGCTCGGCGAACAAAGACTATGTTACCGCCCCGAGCGGCAAGATCGTCGGCAAGGTGACGAACTACGCCACGACCTGCCAGAGCCCGACTGTGAAGGTGGGGGATGTCGATACCTACGATCGCTATGTTGCCATTCAGGTGACGGAAGGCATGACCTCGACGCTGTCCTTCCACCATTTCAACATCTCCGTCACCGGCTACCGCTTTGAGCTGGCGGCCCCGGAGTGTGCGCTGTTCTTCATCGGCAAGTTCCAAGGCGACGCCGAGGCAAAGAAACACCTGACGTCTCTGGGCTTTACGCTGAAGGATATCGATGGCAAGATCACCAATCCCCGCTATGAAATACCTGCCGGTAAGGACATTCCCCCTATGCCCGCTAAGGGAAAGGCGAGCGATAGCGAAGTCGTTCGTGATGTTGGCGACAACGACGCCTATCTCTTCGAGGCATACCTGATGCATGATATCGATAAGGAAAACTATCAGACGCAGTTCTCCGCCATCGCGCACGCAACGTTTAAAAACAGTGGAAATTCGGAGGATAACTCTCTCTCGAGCGTAGAGCAAAATTTGAGCTTCAAGGAGGCTTGGGAGGATGCTTTGAAGGGTTCTGGCATGGACCTGAAAGACAGGGAGATCCTCACGAAGTTCCTTAACGATAACGGTCTGAAAATCTCCAACCCGTAAACGGAGTGAATAAGCATGACGAAAACTATAAAAAAACCTTATATCGCTCCGGCTGCCGAACTGATCCTGCTTGCGCCGCTGGAGGCGTTGGCCAATCAGACTTTATCCACTGGAGACCAAATCGCCTTAAATAAGTGGGGAAAAAGCGTCTTCCCGCACGCCAGCGCCGCAGGAGGCAATCGCACCTACTGGAGCGAGGACGGAAAGATGCAGTAATGCGTTACCGAATCGCTGATCTGATCGTTGAAATGTCCCCCAAGGGACGCACGGCTGCCCAGGCGGAGGTCTATCGGACCTCCGCCCGGTGCGGCGCGGCGGATATCACCATCCGCGTGGGCGGCGCGCAGGCGCTGTCGCTCTGTCCCGAGCTGGAAACGGAGGACCTTGCGGAGTACATCGCCACAGGCGACTGCTTTGCCGTGGGGCTTCTGTCCCACGAGGGGATGATGCTCCACGCCTCGGCGGTGGAATACGGCGGACAGGCCGTGTGCTTTTCCGCGCCGCCGGGCACGGGGAAATCCACCCACACGGAAAAATGGGTGCGCCTGTTCGGCGCGTCCATTCTGAATGACGACAAGCCTGCCCTGCGCCGTTGCAACGGCGTATGGCAGGTCTACGGCACGCCATGGTGCGGCAAGGAAGCGCTGCATCAGAACCGCAGCGCGCCCCTGCGCGCGATCTGCTTCCTCTTTCAGGGGCAGGAAAACGCTTTACAGCCGCTCACTCCGGCGGAGGCCTTGCCTCTGCTGCTGAGCCAGACCCTCTTCCGTCTGCATCGGGAGGATATGGACCGGCTGCTTGCCGCGGCAGACCGTCTCCTGCGGGAGACGAACGTGTTCCGACTGATTTGCCGGAATGACGACAGCGCCGCCTATTTTGTCCGGGAGAAACTGTTTCCGGATCAAGCCAAACCCATCGATTGACAGGAGGCAGTACGCAAACGCCGTGCTGCCCGCTGCCAGTGGACGGAAGCGGCACAAAGAGTACCGATTGATATGCGGCTTTTTGTGCCGCCTTTAGACTATTCAGGCGGTCTCTCGCCAAAAGGGGCGGAAAGCCCCGCTCAAGATCTGTCCAAACGCAGACAGAAAGGGAAATACAACCATGAACGAATCCAACATCAACCGATCCAGCGACATTCTGGAGATCGACCTTTGGAAACTGCTGCTGCTTTACCTCAGGCGGTGGCGGCTGATCCTGCTGTGCGCGCTTGCCGCCGCGGCGATCTCTCTGATCTACACCGCCAATTTTATTACGCCGCTGTATCGTGCCAACGTCACCATTTACGTCAACAATATAAAGGCGAATCAGCAGGTGGATTATATCAGCGCAGCCAACCTTGCGACCTCCCAGCAGCTCGTCAACACCTATGTCAATATCATCCGCAGCGATACCGTGCTGGAAAAGGTGGTAAAGAACGCGAAGCTTGATTACTCTGCGGCTGAGATCCGCGGCATGATGACGACGTCGCAGGTGGATGAGACCGAGCTGTTCTCGGTATACATCTCCCATCCGGATCCGGAAATGGCGGCGAAGATCGCCAACGCGGTGGCGACCGTCGCCCCCGGCGAGATCGAGGAATTCGTCGAAGGCAGCTCCACCAAGATCATCGACCATGCCAAGGTGCCCACGAGCCGCTATACCCCAAGCTATCGGAAAAATACCCTTTTGGGCTGCGCGGTGGGTCTGCTTCTCGCGGTCGTCTATGTCACGCTGCTGTATCTGATGGACGTTCGCATCAAGAACGAGGAAGACCTGACGCAGCTTTTCGACCTGCCCATGCTGGGGCAGATCCCCTCCTTTGCGGAGAATGAGCGGAAAAAGGCGGGTCTCAGCGCACAAAAAGCCGATGAGCACGGCGGAGAGAGGTAAGGCGACATGAAAAAAAAGCATTTTTCTCTTCTGCGGAGATCGCGGCGGCACGACGCGCCGGATACTGCCGCGATCATGGAAGTGGAGCGGAAAAACATCCTCTCGGAAAAGAGCGATTTTTTCATCCGTGAGTCCTATAAGACCCTGCGGACCAACGTGACTTTTTCCCTGGCGGACGAGACGGCGTGCAAGGTCCTGATCGTGACCTCCGCCATGCAATCCGAAGGAAAGAGCATCACCGCACTCAACCTTGCCATCTCCTATGCGGAGATGAAGCAGCGCGTCCTTCTGATCGACTGTGACCTGCGCCGTCCCAAGCTGGCGCGTCTGCTGTCCGCGAAGGAAAAGGTGGGACTGAGCAACCTGCTTATCCAGCCGGAGCTGCTGGGAAAGGCCATCCATGATTCCGGCATTGAGGATCTTGATGTCATTTTTGCCGGCGACGTGCCGCCCAACCCGTCGGAACTGCTCGGCTCTGCCCGCATGAAAACGCTGCTTGACAGCTTGCAGAAGAACTATGATTACATCATTCTCGATACGTCTCCCGTCAATCTGGTGACGGATGCCTGCGTTCTGGTGCCTGAGAGCAGCGGCGTGCTGTTCGTGGTACGTGCAGGTCTTTCCGAGCGCGGGAGCGTCCTGCGCGCGGTGGAGCAGTTAGAGCGCTCCCACGCGAAGATCCTCGGCTTTGTTCTTAATGAAGTGCCGCGGGAGAGCGGATACTACGGATATCGGAAATACGGCTATCGACGCCACCGCTACGGCTACGGACGCGGCTACGGCTATGGGCACGGCTACGGTTACGGATACGGACAGGAGAAGCCGGACAGCGGGGAACGGAGCATCCCATGACCGATCTTCACACCCATATTCTGCCCCGCATGGACGATGGCGCGCCGGACACGGCAGCCAGTCTTGCAATGCTCCGCATGGAGGCAGCGCAGGGCGTTACGGGTGTAGCGCTCACCCCCCATTTTCATCGGGACAGGGAGAGCATAGAGCAGTTTCTCGCGCGTCGTCAAGCCGCTTGGGAGCATCTTTCCGCAGCGATGGAGAAAACCGCCGAACCTTTTCCTGACCTTGTGTTGGGTGCAGAGGTGGCATGGATGCCAAATATGAACCATTGGGACGATCTTGAGGCGCTGTGTCTCGGTTCGAGCCGTTATTTGCTGCTGGAACTGCCCTTCACCCCTTGGAGCGGCAGCATGATCGACCAGCTTTACTCTCTGACGGCGCAGACCGGCGTTACGCCGGTGCTGGCGCATCTGGAGCGGTATCTGGGGCGGCAGAAGAAAGAGCACATACAGGAATTGTATCGCCTGAACGTCCCCATCCAGCTCAGCGCCGGATGCCTGCTGCATTCCATGGAGCGGTGGAAGCTCCTTCGGCTGCTGAGGGAGGGGCAATCCTTTTTCCTTGCATCCGACTGTCACGGCACACAGCGGCGCACACCCGATCTGGGCCCTGCCGCGGACGCTGCCAAAAAACGCCTGACGGAGGATGCGCTCAAAGCGCTCCTTCACCGCAGCGACGCGATCTTCACCGCAGCGCGCGCAGAACAGGAGAGGGAATATGCGAAGAAATGAGAATTTCATCCTGCGCCGGGTCGCAGATATGTCGGTCATCGTCCCCCTGGGGGCGGCTGCCGAAGCGTTTCCGGGAATGATCTCCGTAAACGAGACCGGCGCATTTTTATGGGACCTTTTGGAACAGGAACAGACGCTCCAAAGCCTTGGAGACGCCTTATGCGCCGTGTATTCGGTCGAACGGGAGCAGGCGGAGGCAGACGCAGCCGCCTTTCTTGACAAGCTGAGACCCGTCGGCGCGGTGGACGGTCTGTAGGATGGAGGTCCGACAGATCCCCATGGCGCAGCTGCGCGAACTGCTCGATGAGCAGCTCGCGCACGGAGAAGCGCTCCTTCCGGTAACAGGAAACAGTATGTGGCCGCTTCTTGCCGGCGGGCGGGACATGGTACGTCTCACGCGGCTCGATCGCCGCGTGCAACCAGGCGATATCGCCCTCTATCAGAAGGCGGACGGCAGCTATATCCTGCACCGGGTCATCCGCCTGTGTGCGCCAGAGACCTGCATTTGCTGCGGCGACGCTCAGTGGGAAGGGGAGCAGGTCGATGAGGCGCAGATCATTGCGTACGTCACCGCCTTTCGCCGCAAGGGGCACTGGCAGGAGACCGCCCTGTCCCGACCCTATCGGCTTTATGAACGCTTCTGGGTCCATACCTTTCCCGCCCGTCGCCCCTTGCTGAGGCTGCTGCGATTCCTTCAGCGGGCACGGAGGGGACTGATACGCGGGAGAAGATGAGATGAGTCAGTCGAAGAAAAAGGCGGCGGGCGCGTATAAAGCGCCGCTCACGCTGCTGTATACAGGCATCGCCGCGCAGGCGTTCGGCATCGCGGCGCTTGCCTTGGTGAGCCGGCGGGTGCTGGACGAGGGCGGCAGTCCGTGGGGCTGGGTGCTGTTGTTTCTGGCGCTGGCTCTCCCGCTGCTCGACGGCGGGCTTGACCTGCTTTCCGGCAGGACGGTCGACCGCGCGGCGGTATCGCTGCGGCGCGACACGCTTGATACGCTTTTGAGCAAGGATGCGGAGGCATACAGCTGCTACCACAGCGGGCAGGTCTTCAGCCGCCTGACGCAGGACGCTTACACCGTCTGCGAATGGCGGGTCGTCGGCCGCCCCCAGGTGGCGGGGCAGCTCATCCGACTGCTTTGCGCCGCATCCGCGTTGTTTTTCGTCAATATCCCCCTTGCCCTTGCGGTCGTAGGCGCGGGCGCGCTGGCGATCGCCGGCGGGCGGCTGCTGCGAAAGTATCTGACGCAGCGGCATCTGCGCGTGCGTCAGGCGGAGGAAGGTCTGACGGGCTGCACGCAGGAGATCCTGGAGCATACGGAGCTTCTGCGCAGCATGACGGCGGGGAAGGAGGCTGTCCGCCGCTTTGAAGGACGGCAGAAGGAGTGGCTGCGCGAGCGCAAGCGCCTGCGCGTCTTCTCAACGGGGGTCGGAACCGGGTTTTCCGCCGTATTGCAGCTTGGATACGCCGTTCTTCTTGTCTGGGGCGGCATCGCCATTCGGGAAGGAAGGCTCTCCTTCGGCGACCTTGCGGCGCTGTTGCAGCTCCTCGCGATGTTCCAAAGCCCGCTCACGGGCTTGTCGGGCGTTCAGTCCCGGCTGGCAGCCGTCCGCGCGGCGGAGGCGCGGCTGGATGAGCTGTATTCCCTGCCTGGGGAGGCGCCGGGACAAGCGGCGGAGGAGGACGACGTCTTTCGCGCCATCGTATTTGAAAATGTCACCTTTTCCTATGAGGGCGAGGAACAGCCTGTTCTGCGGAATTTTTCCGCGCGGCTGCCACTCGATCGCTGGACCTGCCTCACGGGAATATCCGGGAGCGGAAAAAGCACGCTATTTCGCCTCATTCTGGGGCTTTATCACCCCCAGCAGGGACGGGTATACCTTGAAACCGAGCGGGGGGAGCTCCCTTGCTCCGCCGCCGTGCGGGGACTGTTCGGCTATGTCCCACAGACGCCCTGGCTCTTTTCCGGCAGTATTCGCGAAAATCTGCTGCTGGCAAAGCCCGACGCGGATGACGCCGCCCTTTGGGAGGTGTTGGAGCGAGCGCAATGCGGCTTTGTCCGCGACCTGCCCGACCGCCTTGAAACCGTCCTGAGCGAAGAGGGGGGCGGTCTTTCCGCGGGACAGCGCCAGCGCCTTGCCATCGCCCGCGCGATGCTTTCTGCCCCGCGTTTTTTGCTGCTGGATGAGATCACCTCGGCGCTGGACGAGGATACGGAGGCACGGCTGCTGACAGAGCTGACGGGCGCGTATCCGGCGGCGGTATTCGCCACCCATCACAGCGCCCTGCCCGGCAGGCTGCACAGCGAGACGCTGCATCTTGAGGGAATCGTCTGAAATACGGAAACGTGATCTGATAAATTTATTGACATGGAGGATGAACATGAAACGAAACATTGCAAAAATGCTTGTGCTGCTGCTGATGCTCGGCACGCTGCTGCCGCAGACCGCGCTGGCAGCCACGACCTATTATGTCGATGTGACCATCACCGGTCCCGATGCCGACGGCGTGGAGCGGACGCTCAGCGCCTCCTCCAGCCGCTACGGCACGATGGACACGCCCCTTGCAGCGGAGCTTGCCTCCGTCGTCGACAGCAAATACGGCGAATTGGAGACTGTTTTTGCCGGGACCGGCCTCAGAACCATCGTGGACACGGGCGCCGAGGCGTTCCGGCAGGGCGAGAGCGCGTGGAACCTCTACGTGGAGAAGTATTATGACAGCGTGGACAGCTCCTTCAAGGATACGCTCAAGAGCCTTTCCTCCACCTTCGCAAACCTCACGGTCGACCGCGTCAACCGCGTGACCTACCGGGACAACGGCCGCCTCTATACCGTGACCGTGACGCTCAAGGGCTACACCACCGGCTCCGGCAGCAGCGGCAATACGCCCGTCGCTCCCGACGGCCACAAGATCGTTGTGGAGCCTGTGCCGAACAACACGCTGCGCGCGGACAAGAATACCCTGTCCAAGGGTGAGATCGCCGTCATCCGGGACAGCGCCGCGTCGAACGGCTATGTCCTCTCCGATCTGGCGGTCAAGGATGTGAGCGGCAACGACATTCCCGTGCGCAGGCAGTCTGACGGCGTCTACGCCTTCACCATGCCCGAAAGCAGCGTGTCCGTTCGCGCCATGATGGTCGCCGACCCCGATATGACCGGCATCTCCAAGCAGCTGAACACCGATCAGAATATCTCCTATATGCAGGGCATGGCGGACGGCAGGTTCTATCCCGCAAGCTCCGTTACCCGCGGACAGGTGGCGCAGATCTTCTACCGCCTGCTGAAGGAGCAGAAGGTTTCCTCCAAATCCACCTTTACGGACGTCCCCGACACGCTCTGGTGCGCCGAGGCGGTGAATGCCCTTGCCTCTCTTGGCATCGTGGAGGGCGTCGGCAACGGCAAGTTTGCCCCGAATCAGTCCATCACCCGCGCCGAGTTTGTCACCATCTGCGCCCGCTTCACCCAGGTCTCCGCGAGCGGAGAGACCTTTACCGACGTGCCCGCCAGCCACTGGGCGTTTGACGCCATTTCTACGGCGGCGTCCTTCGGCTGGGTCAACGGCGTCGGCAACGGGCAGTTTGCCCCCAATCAGCACATCACCCGCGCGCAGGCAGCCGTTCTGCTGAACCGTCTGCTGGGCCGCTGCATGGCAGGTCAGTCTTACGAGAATGCCCGCCAGTACCCGGATGTCCCCCAGACCCATTGGGCGTGGAAGAACATCTGCGAGGCGTCTGACGGCGTCGCCCTCCGCTGAGCGGAGAATTCAAAAGAGTACGGTAAAAGGCAGTGGAGAGACTGCCTTTTACCGCAGATCCATGGGGGCATAGTATGAAAACGATTCAAAAAAGCGTACCCGTCCAGACGGTGCTCTTCCTCCTGATGGACGCCATTTTCATCATTGTGGCGGGCGGTCTTGCGCTGCTGGTGCGCTTCGACTTCGACTTTGAGCAGGTGCCTTCCGGATATCTTGAGCCGTGGTTTCGTGCTCTGCCCGTTCAGTTTCTGATCACGGCGGCGGTCTTCTGGCCACGCCGGATGTACCGCTATCTCTGGCGCTACGTCAGCGCCCATGATGTCGCCGAGATGGTGATATCCGTCGTCCTCGCCTATTGCGCGTTCCATGTGCCAGCGGCGCTTTTCGGCTATCACCAGCCGAGGAGCGTGCTCTTCATGGAGCTTTTGTTCCAGCTGTTCCTGCTGGTGGGCGGGCGCTGCACCTTCCGCTTTCTGCGGATGTTCGCAAGCTCCGCCCGTCAGGCAAGGCAGGAGGAGGGCGAGCGCGTCATGCTCATCGGCGCGGGCGAGGCGGGGCGGATGCTCCTGCGGGAGATCTCCGTCACGCCGCAGCTAAAAATCCATGTCTGCTGCATCATCGACGACGACAAGAGCAAGCAGGGCAAGTACATCGGGAACGTGCCCATCGTCGGCGGGCGGGAGAAGATCCCCGAGATGGTCAAAAAGGAGCGGATCACGCAGATCGTCCTTGCCATCCCCGCAGCGTCTGCCAAGGATAAGAAAGAGATCCTGAACATCTGCCAGAAAACGAGCTGCCGTGTACGGAGCCTGCCGGGAATTTACCAGCTGGTAAACGGCGAGGTGAGCATGGCGGCGGTGAAGGATGTGCAGGTGGAAGATCTCCTTGGCAGAGAGCCGGTCAAGCTGGATACGGCGGTCCTGCTGAATTTCCTGCAAGGGCAGACCGTGCTGGTGACCGGCGGCGGCGGTTCCATCGGCAGCGAGCTTTGCCGCCAGATCGCCAAATATCAGCCCAAGCAGCTCATCATTCTGGATATTTACGAAAACAATGCTTATGATATCCAGCAGGAGCTGCGGCGTGTATGGGGCGATCGGCTGAACCTGCGGGTGGAGATCGCCTCCGTGCGAGATAAGGAAAAAGTTTACAGCCTGTTTCGGATGTATCGCCCCGACATCGTGCTCCATGCGGCGGCCCACAAGCATGTCCCGCTGATGGAGGAATGCCCCGAGGAGGCCATCAAGAATAACATTTTCGGCACATATCATGTGGTGCGGGCGGCGGAGAAGTTCGGCGTCAAGAAATTTGTCATGATCTCCACGGATAAGGCCGTGAATCCCACCAACTTCATGGGCGCGACCAAGCGCTTCTGCGAGATGATCCTGCAAAGCAGGACGGACAGCCCCACAGAATTCTGCGCAGTGCGGTTTGGCAATGTGCTTGGTTCCAATGGCTCTGTTGTGCCCCTTTTCAAAAAGCAGATCCAGGAGGGCGGCCCCGTCACCATCACGGATAGGCGCATCATCCGCTATTTTATGACCATTCCCGAGGCTGCCCAGCTGGTGCTCGAGGCGGGCGCTATGGCAAAGCAGAGCGAGATCTTCGTTCTGGATATGGGCGAGCCGGTGAAGATCCTGGAACTGGCGGAAAACCTCATCCGCCTGTCCGGACTGGAGCTGGATAAGGATATCACCATTCAGGAGATCGGCCTGCGCCCCGGCGAAAAGCTCTATGAGGAGCTGCTGATGCGCAGCGAAACACTCTCCAAAACAAGCAATGAGAAGATCTTCATTGAGCAGCAGCAAGAGATTTCAAAGGACGTCATCATGGACGACCTGCTGCGGCTGGATGAAGCCGTCACCCGCGACATACCGCCTCAGGATCTGATCACCATGCTACGGGAGATGGTCCCGACATATACTTCCCCGGAGGAGATCAACGGCCGAGCAACGGCAGAAGTCTCATAACAGGCGTTGGAACTGGTGGATGAGGAAAATGGACCTCAAAAAAGTGGAGGAAACGGCTTGAAACGGCGTAAAACCATTCTCTGCACCATTCTTGTACTGCTGGCGGTATCGCTGGCGGGGCTTTTCTGGTGGCAGCGCGATAACTTAAAAGCGATCCATGCCGCGACGCAGCATACATCGGCCGAGCTGGAGGAAAAGCTGGAGGAAAACCAGCAGATGATCCAAGAGGCAGTGAAAGCGGCAGGCGAGGTCACGGTAGGGGAGATCTCGGAAGAAGATCGTCAGGCTTTCCGGGACGGCTCCATGACCCAGGAGCAGCTTGTGGAGCGCCTGACGAACGGCGGGGAAGGGGAGCCGCGCGAGGAACCCGCCAGCACGAGCCGTCCGGAAAGCGGCGGCAAGACGGACGCGCCGGTCACGAAGACCGACACGCCGGCTGTGAGCGAGAAGAGCGAACAAAGCGCGGAAAGCGCCTATCAAAAAGAGCTGTCGGCGCTCATCGCCAAGGTCTATGTCCTGCGTGAGGAGTACACGCTGGCGCTGGACACGATGTATGCCGACGCAAAGGCGGAGTATCTGGCTCTGCCGGCGGAAAAACGGACAAAGACACAACTCCTGAAAATGGCGAGGGGCTATCTTTCCAGAGCATCCGCTCTCGAAAAAGAGTGCGACGGGAAGATGGATGAGATCGTCCGCGCCATGGAGAAATTGCTTAGGGAAAACGACGGTGATCTTGGGCTTGTAGACACCGTTGTCTATACCTATGCCAACGAAAAGAGTCTGAAAAAGTCCTGGTATATGTCAAAGTTAGAGCAGAAGGGATTGCTTTGAGCAAAAAACGCGAAATCGGCAAGAAACAAACAGAAAAGAGAGGAACATGAGCCATGACGATATTGGTGACGGGCGGTACGGGTTTTATTGGGAGCCACACGGTGGTGGAGCTTCTGAATGCCGGCTATGACGTTGTCATTGCCGACAATCTGTGCAATTCTAAGATTGAAGTGATCGACCGCATCCAGAAGATAACGAACAAACGGCCTGCTTTCTATCAGATCGACCTGCTGGACAGCGCCGCGCTTGAAAAGGTCTTTGCGGAGAACCATCTGGACGCCGTGATCCACTTTGCGGGCTTAAAATCCGTCGCGGAGTCCGTTGAAGACCCCGGAAGATATCTCGACACCAACCTGACGTCTACCTTCCATCTTCTCAACGCAATGGAAAAGCATCAGGTGTACAAGCTGGTGTTCTCCTCCTCGGCAACGGTGTACGGCACGCCCGAGACCATGCCGAACCGCGAGAGCGATGTTGTCGGCAAGGTCTGCTGCCCGTATGGGTTCAGCAAGTATCTCAACGAGCTGCTCCTGCATGATTTCGCGCGGCAGCGCGACAACTTCCGCTTTGCCTCTCTGCGCTACTTCAACCCCGTCGGCGCACATCCCTCCGGGCTCATCGGCGAGGACTGCGGTCAGAAGGCCCCCAACAACCTTGCCCCCTACATCACCCGCACCCTGCTCGGGCAGTTCCCGTATCTGAGCGTTTACGGCGATCAATACGATACCGCGGACGGAACGGGGGTCCGCGACTACATCCACGTTGTCGATCTGGCAAAGGGGCACATTGCGGCGCTGAACTATCTTGAAAAAACGGACAGCAAATATGACGTTTTCAATCTGGGGACGGGCAAGGGAACGACCGTGCTGCAGCTGGTGTCCGCGTTTGAAGAGGCATCGGGCAGGAAGGTGCCTTACCGCATCGTCGGCCCGCGCGCGGGCGACGTGCCCCTGAGCTTTGCCGCCGTCGAAAAGGCAAAGAACATCCTTGGCTGGACGGCGGAATATGACTATAAGGACTGTGCCAGAGACTCCTGGAACTGGCAGGTGCAAAATCCAAACGGCTACATAGAGGAGGGCTAAGCGTTCCGCGCGGCGCTCTTCCCGCATCAGCGCAAAAAATCCCCCGTAAGCGATTCAAATGAATCGCTTACGGGGATCATTTTTACCATGCGCCTGTCCGGTGTGGGGGTCGGTTTATTTCTGTTGGGCGAACAGCAGGTCAAGGATCGGGGAAATGTTTCCGCCGTCCGCGCCGCCTTCGAGGATGCCGGCGGCGACCAGACCGTCCTGATTCTGACTGAGCGCCTGCATCGCGTTGATATAGCCGTCCAGATCCTTGCTGATCTGCGCGCTTTCATCCAGCTGTTCCGTGCCGGTGATATACTCCATGAATTGCGGCGTCATGTCGCCCTCGTCCTGAGCAAACGCCCCAAACTGCCCAAGCGCGTCAAGGATATCACTTAGTTTTTCTCCGCCATCTTTTCCGCTATTGGCGGCAGCGGCGATCTGCTGATTGACATAGTCGTAGTACTGTTTTGCATCGTATGTAGACTCTTTGCCGTCCGCGTCCGTCAGGGTCTTTGCCCAGCCCTTCGCCTGCTCGGAATAAGCAAAGGCGGTCATAATGGCATAGATTGCCCCCACATCGCTCATTGTTCCGCCCATATCAGCAGGGTTAATAAGGCTCATTGCCTTCACATCCAGCGGTTCCTCTTCCCCCTCATCCGCAGCATTGGTCGTAAACACCGCAAGCAGTCTTTCTGCGGTATTTTCGTCTGTTTTGCTCGCCGTCAGCAGCAGCGCCGCGTTTGATAACCTCTGCTTATCAAG
>ULVP01018531.1_pt1 | contig 21367 bp, 17 predicted proteins | sample 1959551 | NCBI WGS metagenome assembly ULVP01 (sample SAMEA4835789, study PRJEB28245) | human gut metagenome | biome: gut microbiome; material: fecal sample | place: Denmark | collected 2008 | reverse complement strand
ACTCTATAATCAATTTTTATTTTGTAACATGTTTTTACTCTCTTTGTACGATATTTGCATGGCAAGACATGAAGACGTGTTTTTTAGACAAGAAGACATGAAGAACATGTTTTTTGACAGGAAGACATGAAGTACATATTTTTTGATAAGAAGACAAAACAGTGGTTATTGCAAGATAAATCCGTAAAAACTTGGATTATATAAGATAATATCGTAAATTCGTAGCAAAATGGAAAGACGATGACAACGACAAACGATTATATTAGTATACTTCGCAAATACAGCGAATTGCCGCATGGTATTTCAAGCTGATAACATTCCTGATAATCAGATAATATGCTTTATTTATGACAAAGAAAGAAGCCCTTCAATTATTTGAAGAAAAGAAGATACGCTCCGTATGGGACGACAAAGAAGAGAAATGGTATTTCTCTATAGTGGATGTTTGTGCGGTGTTGACCGAAAGCAAAGACCCTCCAGCATATTGGAGGAAGTTAAAACAAAGACTGAAACAAGAAGGAAATGAAACCGTGACAAATTGTCACGGTTTGAAATTGCGTGCAGCCGACGGCAAGCTCCGCCTGACGGACGTAGCTGATACAGAGCAACTGTTCCGTCTTATACAGTCCGTTCCTTCTCCCCAATAAGCGATTGGGATATTCTGACGCATGGATAAATCAGCGCATCAAGTCTATTGAGATAAGAAAAGAAGATAGTATTTTTTACGGCAAAACTTCTATTATTTCGCTGATATTTGTTACTTTTGTATATCTTTATAATCATATAAACAAAAATCAATAAATATGAAACCTACACTTTTCCTCCTCGCAGCAGGAATGGGCAGCCGTTACGGCGGCCTCAAGCAGCTGGACGAGCTCGGCCCTCACGGCGAGACCATCATGGACTACAGCATCTACGACGCCATCAACGCCGGCTTCGGCAAGCTGGTCTTCGTAATCCGCAAGGACTTTGAGGACGACTTCCGTCGTATCGTACTCTCTAAGTATGAGGGTCACATCCCGTGCGAGCTGGTGTTCCAGAGCATCGACGCTCTCCCCGAAGGATTCACATGCCCGGAGGGACGCACAAAGCCTTGGGGTACGAACCACGCTCTCATGATGGGCGCCAAGGTTATCAACGAGCCTTTCGCCGTGCTCAACTGCGACGACTTCTACGATCGTGACGCATTCCGCGTGATGGGCAAGTGGCTCAGCGAGCTGCCTGAGGGATCAACAGGCAAGTATGCCATGGTGGGATTCCGCGTCGGCAACACGCTTTCTGAGAGCGGCACAGTAAGCCGTGGCGTATGCGAGAACGACGAGCACCACCACCTTACTTCTGTCGTGGAGCGCACCAAGATTCAGCGCTTCGACGGCGTGGTGAAGTATCTGGCTGACGACGGCGAGACATGGGTGGCTATCCCTGACACCACTCCGGTATCGATGAACTTCTGGGGCTTCACTCCTGACTACTTCCAGCACAGCGAGGCTTACTTCAAGGAGTTCCTCTCTGACCCGAAGAACATGGAGAACCTCAAGAGCGAGTTCTTCATCCCATTGATGGTGGACAAGCTCATCCACAACGGCACCGCTACATGCGAGGTGCTCGACACCACAAGCAAGTGGTTCGGCGTGACATATCCTGAGGATCGTCCGGACGTAGTGGCTAAGTTCCAGAAGCTTGCCGACGACGGTGTTTATCCAGAGAAGATGTTCTAAAAACGAATAGGAAATAAAAGCAAAACAGGCTGTTACTTTGCAAAGAGTAACAGCCTGTTTTGCTTTGTTTGTATAAGGGGAGGGTCAGAACGGATAGCCGATGGCGAAGTGCAGACTTTGCGAGTCGCCGAAGCTTGGCATATTATAGAAACCGCTCTTGTAGGGGAGGTGCAGACCGATGCCCCAGTCGAGACGCAGCACGAAGAAGTCGAGGTCGTAACGCACGCCGATGCCCGTGCCTAACGCCGTTTCCTTGAATATGTTCTTTATGTTAAACTTCGATCCTGCACGATAGACGTCGTCACGCATCGCCCACACGTTGCCGGCATCGAGGAAGACAGCTCCGTAGAGATTGCCGAAGATGCGCGGACGAAACTCCACGTTGGCTTGCAGCTTTATGTCGCCCGTCTGGTCCAGGTAGGAAAGGCGCGACTGATTGGTGTAATAGCGGCCCGGTCCGATGCTGCGCACATTGAAGGCACGGATGCTGTTGGCACCGCCCACATAGAACTGCTCGCTGTAAGGCGAACTCTGGGAGTTGCCGTATGACCAGATGATGCCGCCATTGATGTGCGCCACGAGCTGGGCGTGGTCTGCCACCTGCCATGTCTTGCGCAGGTCTGTCTCTATCTTCACGAACTGTGCGTAGGGATTCTTAAACATATTCTTGCCCTTCTCACTCCACTTACGTCCCGCAGCCATATAGCCAAGGGAGAGGATGTTGGACGCCTCGCTGACCGTGGTCTGCCAATAGATGGGATTGCGGTATGACGAGGGCGACTGGAGCGTGAACGTATAGCGCATCTTGGGTACGAACTGGTCTGCCATCGACACGGTGAGGTACGGACTCTGCTTCAGGATTTCCTTGAAGGCGTCGGTCTGGTCACGCATATACTCATACTGGAGAATGAGCGGCGAGAACTGGTGCATCGTCGTGGCGTTGGGCTGGACGGTGTAGGTAAGCTCGCCGGAGACGATGTGACGCTTGAAGAAGCCGGAACGGTTGAGCACGCTGCTGGAAGCCTTGAAGAGGGTGTTGGGGGTGGAATAGTACGGCTTGACCACCTTGCCCTGACGACGACGCTTGTGACGCATCTTGCTAAGGAAGCGGTCGATGAACAGCAGACGCGGTATCTCTACGTTTACGTCGGCACCATACTCGTACGAATTAAACTTTGAGCTGGTGCCGTCGGCACGGTGTCCGGTCTGCCATTCGTAAGAACCCTTCAGGTTTACGGACAACTTCTCGCCTCCTCGGAAGGCATTGCGCTTGGTAAGACCGAGGATGACGCCCGGTCCGACACGTCCCGTGGTCTTGCCCACGACGTTGGTTTCGAGGTAGATGTCGTAGGGTTTGTCGAAGACGCAGTTGATGGTCATATCGAGGGTGTCGCAGGTGGGGGTGGTGTCACGCGGCGCAAAGGAGAGGTCGACTCGTGAGAAGAGTCCCTTGGCAGTAAGCGTATTGATGGACTGCTGGTAATTGGCGTAGCTGTAGAGCTGGCGCGGACGCAGTTTGAGGTCGCGTGTGATGGCGGAGCGGCGTATGGGCGGACGCTTGCCGGAATAGATCATCGTGTAGTTGCGGCGGCGCACGGTGTCAGTAAGCTCCTGCATGGCAGAGCGGCGCATCTCTAAGTTGATGCGTCCCACATACCACTGGCGCGACACGAGCGACGGCAGGCTGTCGGCGTAATGGAGGCGGAGCTGTGCCTTACCCGGCTCGGCGATGGTGTCGGCAAGGTAAGTGGCATAGTCGGGCTGATAATAGAAGTAGCCGTTATTGCGGAGCAACGTCGACACACGGGTGCGCTCGGCGTCAAGGGTGGAGACGTCGAAGGGCGAACCGTTTCTGACCAGCGCCTCGGTACGGGTGGAGTCGATAAGCGCCTGCGCCGTCTTTGGGAAGTTGACGTAGTCGAGCGTGTCTATAGTATGCAGCTCGCCGAGATTGACGGTGTAAGCCACCTTCGCCTTCTTGGGATTGTTCTGCGTGAGGACGTCATAGCCTACGTAGCCGCTGAAATAGCCGTGCGAACGCAGCAGTTCGGTGGCCACCTGTGCACGAAGCCTCGGATTGACGCCACTCATAAGCACCGGAGCCTTGCCGAACGTCTTTCTCACCCACTTAGAGAAGCGTGTGTCCGAATCGTAGAAGGCATTATATATCCACAGGCGGTATGGCAGCAGACGTATGGAGCTGCTGCCGAAGAAGGCGCCGTTGGGTTCGGTGGCAAGGGCTGCCTCCACCTCCTCACGTGTGGCATTGAAGTGGTCGGATGGTTCATAGTCGACATACTTGGTGGTCTTGAGTCCGATGAACAGCTGGTCGTCCTCCGGCACCGAGGTGGTGGTGGAGCAGGCTGCAAGGAGCGCAAGCGCGAGTATGGCAAATATATACTTGTATGGTTTCATCGTCTTTCCTTATTATTATTTTACTTCTGTGGCAGGTCGTTTCTGCTTTGTGGTGTCGACAGGGAACATGTCGATGATGCTCTTCTCCTTCTTGAAGCTGAAGATGTCCTTGAAGTGCTGGAGCTTGCGGCGCCACATAAAACCAGCGCCGAACTGCTCTACGTAGCCCTCGAGCCAGTCATAGGAGTCGCGGTCGTAGAAGAACTTCAGATACTTGTTTGAGTTAGCCGAGAGGCGATACTCGAAGGTGACGTTGTCGAAGAACGTCTCGTTCTGGTTCTCCACCTCTGCTCCACTCGACACCTTGCCGCCGATGACGATGCGCAGACGGTTGTTCCAGAATCGCTTGGCGAACTTGAAGGAATAGTCTGTATGCATCTGACCGGATCCGAGCATGGTGTTGTCCATGCCGAAGGAGAGGTCGAGGGTGCGCAGGGCGTTGCCCGATATGGCATTGATCTGCGAGTTGAGGAAGGCACTGAGGGCGCTGTTCACGGAGAGCGAGTTGGGATTGCCGTCGGAGAGATACATGCCCGTGGTGAGCATCGTCACGGCTATCTTTCCGCGGTTCTCCGCCGACATGGTCATCAGCTCATTGTGAATCTGCTGGTCGTCAGGGGCGTCGATGATAAACTGCAGACCCATATCGTTAAGCGTCTTCGTGAGTTCCACGCCACACTCGAACGCCACGCTACGTCCTGATCCTCCGTCCGTTGTGACCGTGGCCTTGGTACTCTCCGTGGCGGTGATGTTAAGGCGCGGGTTCATCGGGTTGCCGAAGAACTCAACGTATCCTCCCTCATTGATGTTGAACGTCTTGAGCGGGATGACGGGCAGCGAATACTTCATCTCGCCGCTGCCTATCGTATAGCGTCCGTAAAGGCTCAGCCCGTCGGAAGCGTCGTAGAGCATGCGCAGGTCGCCGCCACCGATGATGTCAACGTAGTTAGACTTGTCGGTGTTAAGCGCACAGAGCACGTGTGCTCCTTCGTCGATGCTGACGGTGAGGTCCATATTGAGTCCGTTGATGGGCGGACGCTGCACGGTGGTCTGCTCCGGTCGGCGGAAGTCGACGAACGTGACAAGTCCTTCGAGGCGGTTGTCCGAAGAGAGCGGCGAGTCGCGCAGGATGTACGTGATGTCCGTAGAGCCGAGCACGTCCAGACGACCTCGCATACGCAGGGCGTCAAGCCGACCGTTGACGGCTCCGAGGAAGTTGACGTAAGCCTTGCCGTAAGCCTCGCTTCGTGCCGTCTCCTTCGAGTCGATGAGGAGGTAGTTGGAAGCACGCATGCGCAGGTTGAGTCGCATGGCGTCCATGTCGGCAAAGTCGAATGATCCGTATAGGGTGAGCGGACTGCCGTTGGTGGCGAACATCTGGAAATTCTCGAACTGCAGATGGCTGTCGGTGATGGTGACGGGATCGTCGCAGAGCCTCATCTGCACGCCGTAGGGTTCGCTGACAACGTAGGCAGAATCGAAGAACACCTCACCGTTGACTTGCGGACGGGAGAGCGTTCCCTTTATGGTGACGTTGCCCTGGGCATATCCCTTGAAACCGATAATGCGGTCGGGGATGAATCCGTTCATGAGATTGAGCGGCGTGCGCGACATATCCATGTGAGCGTTGAGCATTCCCTCACCACGCGAGTCGTACGTGCCATTGAGCGTACACACCTCGTTGTTGTCCATGGAGAGCGTGCCGTCAACATAGTGTTCGAGGCCGCCGTCCTTAGGCATATACACGAACTCGGACGAGATGTTGCCTATAGGACAGCCCTCGTATGACATCTTCGCCACGCTGACGGAAGACGATACGGTGAAGTCGCCGCCGGGATTGTTGACGACGTGGAAGTCGCCGTTCATCACTCCGGAGATGTTCGGGGCGTAGGGCACGACGGACAGCACCTTGGCAAGATCGAAGCGGGTCAGACCCACGGTGATGTCCTGAAGGGCTTCAGTGCTGTCGTTGGAATAAATCTTTACGCCCATGCCGTCGTCGGCGCTCAGCTTCATGTCGGCAGACAGGCGTTGGTCGTCGCCGAAGAAAATGTAGTTGCCCTTGTTAACCTTAAATTCCTTATATCCGAGCACGGGGTCGATGCCGCCGAGCGTGAGGCGCACGCCGTTATGCTCCATCTGCGCTCTGAGTCCTAAAGCCACGCCAAGTCGGTTGCGGGCGTCGAAGACACGCGTGCCGAGATAGAGCGACTGTTCGTGGAAGGCTCCACGGAAGCGGGCGTCGAACACATACTGCGGATTATTGCGGTTATTGCGCACCTGTCCCTCAAACAGCGTCTTCACGGAGTCGGAACTGAAAGAGAGGCGTACGGTGTCGAGCTGAATGCCGGAAGCTATCAACGAGTCGAGACGGACGGAACCGTTGATGCCACGCTGGGGGGAGAGCGACATGTCGACAAAGGCGTTCTGATAGTCGTAACCGAAATGACGTATGGTACGGGAGAAGACGTTCTCCTTTCCTGCGTCCAGATAGAACGAGAGCTGCGGCAGACGTTCGCGCAGACGCAACTGATTGATGTATCGCTCCTTCTGCTGCTTCATGGCTTCGTCGTTGGTGCGTGTAAGACAGTCGATGATGTGCTCTATGGCTCCGTGTCCGTCCATCTTCAGGGCGAAGTCGCCGCAGGTTACGGCGGCATGGGTGGAGTCTGGTCGGGTGAAGATGTTCAGCGAAATGCTCTCCGGTCGGTAAGCACGGGCAGAATCGCGCACGACAATGTTGCCGATGACGCCGCGTGCAGAATGGTCGTTCTTAAGATTGCTGTTAAGCTCGACGTCGGCAATGAGCGATGCGGAGAGAGGACGCTTCGTAAGACCTATCTTATAGAAGTCGGCATTGAGGAGGTCGCAGGCAAGCCTTGCGTCCAAGCGGCGGTTGCTGATAAGCGTGCGCAGGTCGATGATGCCGTTGAGGAGCGGATTGCGACTGTCGAGGACAGCCTTGCCCACACCGTCGCGTACGGTGGCATCGAGCTTCATATTGGAAAGGTCGTAACCGGAATAGCTGAAATGGCGTATGCGTCCCTTGGCTTCCATCCACGTACGTCGCGAGAGGAAGTCGAGTCCGGCTCCTTCCGCTGTAAGCTCGCCGGTGAAAGGCTCAACGGCAAGGTAAGGAAGGAAGTTGGCGAGGCGCAATGAGTTGGCAGTAAGGCGTGCACGATAAGCATAGCCCTTCATATCGAAGCGGGCGTCGCCCTTGACGCTGCCTCCACCCTGAGAAGCCGTGAAATCAGCGGCATAGCGCGGGCCGTCTGCATGGAAATTTCCCTTCAGGGATATGCCACGCGGAATTCGGAACGAACGAGAAAGCGAGGGGTCGAGGAGTGCGGTGACGAAGGATATGTCGTCGGTATGGGCGTCAGCGGTGACGGCGGCATGCAGACGCTTGATGTCCGTAAGATTCTGCATCTTTCCGCTTGCCATAAGGGAGAAGGCACCGGGCAAGGACACCTTCAGGGCGTCTATCTTCATTGCCTGCATATTGCCGTCAACCGATCCCTCAATGGAGAGAGGTGACGACGGCCACTGCCTAAGGAAGTTCTTAGGCATAAAACCAAGGAAAAGCTGAAGGTCGGGCTTGCCGAAGGAGCCATACATCTTAGCTTTCAGACGACCGGGATTATTCTCGGCGAACGTATTAAAGTCGAAGTCGATATTGGCTGACAGGCGCGAATGTGGCGTGCGCAGCAAGAGCGACGGCAGCTTTACGTGGACGGAATCGAGAGACAACGCTCCCGAAATCTCGTTCACCACAAGGCCGCATTTCTCCTTAAAGGCACAGCGGCGCAGCCTCATCTTCAGTCCTGCGTCGGAATAGAAGAGAGAGTCGATGCGCAATGCCAACGGCGAGAGTGCGATATGATTATAGTCGAGTCCGCCTTTCTGCGGACGCTCAAAGTTGTTGTCATAGGCGAAGGATCCTTCACGCCAGTCGAGCGAACCCACCTGATACTGGTTCTTGGCAAGGTCGACAAGTACGGAAGTAACGTCCGTACGTCCAAGTCCGACAGCCACTTGCAGCGTGTCGCCCGGCATGTGCACCGTGACGTTGGAATGGTCGGCATGCAACCGTTGGAGGGCTATGCGCCATACGTTTTCGCTCTGCGTGGTGTCTTCGGGGACAGTGTCGCTAAGGCATACGTCAATGTCGGCACGAGAAAGACGCAGCGTGCTGAGCGAAACATCAGAATCGGAAAGCCTTACAGTACTGGGACAGAGGCGCAAGCTCCCCACCCTACCGCGAACACGGGCGGCAGGTACGAACTGTGCCGTATTGATCTTGGCGTCCAGCAGTTCCACGCGCTTCACGTCAACCCGCTTATCGAAGAGCGGCATGAGCTTAACGCCAGCCACAAGAAGGCGGGCATCGGCAATGGTGTCGGTCACGCCCTTTAGCGAGTCGTTGGGCTGTGTGGCAAGGAAGCCGTACACACCAAGGTCGAGCGGGAAACGTAGGCGCACACGTTCCACGCTGACGTTCATGTCCATGGCGTCAGAAGCATAGGCTGCCACCTGCTTTACAGCCCAGTTCTGCACGGCGGGCACGTATAGCAGTATGGAGAGTATGAGAAGAAGGGTTGGCGGCAAGGCTATTAGCGCCGCTAACACCTTAAGACTTTTCTTTAATACAGGCTTCATCCGATAGTGTTGTTATGATTGGTTTTAAGAGGGGCGTGCTATATTACATAGCGGCAGGGTCAGCGTGCGAGGTCTTGCCACAGACGGTCGTTGGGCACGGGGGCCTCCACGCAGATGGGTTCTTTCGATACAGGATGAACAAATTCTACGCGGCGCGAAAGCAGCGAGATGCTTCCGTCGGGATTGCTGCGCGGCGCTCCGTACTTCAGGTCGCCCTTTATGGGGCAGCCCATGTGGGCAAGCTGGCAGCGTATCTGGTGATGACGACCGGTGAGGAGAGTCACCTCAAGGAGCATATAGTTGTCCGACTCGGCACGCAGACGGTATTTCAGGATGGCTTTCTTGGCTCCCGGGCGCTCCTTGTCGTAAGCATAACTCTTGTTCTGCTTCTCGTTGCGGACGAGCCAGTTGGTGAGTGTGCCTTCCTCAGGGATGGAGTGTTTCTTGACAACAGCCCAATAGGTCTTGTGCACGTCGCCCGTGCGGAACATCTCGTTCAGACGCGAAAGGGCTTTGGATGTGCGGGCAAAGACAACGAGTCCGCCTACGGGACGGTCAAGACGATGCACCACACCAAGGAATACGTTGCCCGGCTTAGCGTACTTCACCTTTATGTATTCCTTCACGATGTCAGAGAGCGGCTTGTCACCGGTCTTGTCGGCTTGTACTATCTCGCCACTTGCCTTGTTGACGATGATGATATGATTGTCTTCGTAGACTACTTGCATCTTTAGAGTGTTGTTTGTTAGATATATGAATTTCTTGGGGTGTATGATGTCTTTGGTTGGCGTAATAAGCCAAAACGCCCTGGGAAGGCAAAAGGAAGAGTCGGTCCCGATCCTTGCTTTTGTCCTCTCAGGGCGTATTATCTTAAAAGTTTCCGTTACGGAGCATTACATGTTCATGCCACCGTCGATCTGGATAACCTGACCGCTTACGTAGCTTGACAATTCAGAAGCGAGGAAGAGGCAGACATTGGCGATATCCTCTGTCTGACCACCGCGACGGAGAGGAATCTTCTTCATCCAGTCCTTGCGGATGTCCTCAGGAAGCTGAGCTGTCATGGCTGTCTCGATGAAGCCGGGAGCTACAGCGTTGGCACGTACGCCCTTAGGACCAAGCTCCTGGGCGATAGACTTGGCGAGAGCGATCATACCTGCCTTAGAAGCGGCATAGTTGCACTGACCTGCGTTGCCGTGTACACCGACTACAGAAGCCATGTTGATGATGGAACCGCTGCGCTGACGAAGCATTACGGGAGCGCAAGCGTGAATGAAGTTGAACGCTGACTTGAGGTTTACGTTCAGAACAGCATCCCACTGAGCCTCGCTCATACGGAGCATAAGGCCGTCCTTGGTGATACCGGCGTTGTTGACGAGGATGTCGATGCTACCGAAGTCAGCATGTATCTGCTTAACGGTCTTCTCTGTCTCCTCGAAGTCGGCAGCATTGCCAGCGTAAGCGCGGCATGTTACGCCGAGAGCTTCAATCTCCTTGCGAGTAGCCTCGAGTCCTGCGGCCATTTCGTCGTTGAGGACGAGGTCTGTGAATGCGATATTAGCGCCCTCAGACGCAAATTTCATAGCGACAGCTTTACCAATGCCGCGGGCTGCACCTGTTACGATGGCAGTCTTACCTGTAAGTAATCCCATTTTCTTGTTTATTTAAAAAATTTAATTATTAATGCGTTTGCCCAAGGCGCCGTACACCACCTTAGCCACAAGAGGCTTGCTCGCCTCCTCTGTCATGCCGTGTCCGAGACGACCGTAAATGAACGGCACCTCAAGTCCTTTAATACAATAGTGGGTGATATCGGCAACGAGGTCGATGTCGTCAATGTCGAACTCACCGTCCGCCTTTCCGTCGGCATACACCTTGCGGAATATCGAAATCTCGTCCTCGTCAAACTTCTTACGCACCTTCTCCACCATCCAGATATTGCGGAAGAATTCGGCGCGAAGATTGCCGTTACGCACCACCGTCTCGCGTATCATGCTCAGGTGGGTGTAGATAAGCTCTATAATCTTGTCCTGCGGGCGCATCTTCATAGCCGCCACCTCATCGAGCTTGTCCGAAAGACGCTCAAGCTCCGACTCAATGACAGCCGAATACACGTCCTCCTTCCTGTTGAAGTAAGTATAGAGCGTGCGGCGACCCTTTCCGGATGCCACGGCGATGTCGTTCATCGTGGTGTTGGCAATGCCGTTCTTGGCGAAGAGCTGCCTTGCCACGTCAACGAGTTTTTGTCGAGTCTTTGATATTGACATAACGAATAATGACCTGCGTTTGTTCTTTGTACCTTATTAATATATATATAGTGCCAACTACGTTGCACATAGTTTTTGCTATGTGCAAAATTACTGCAATTAATCCATACGGACAAATAAAAGAGGCGGATTTTACCACTTTAGATAACAAAAACCTGCCTTTTAGCCTATTATTCCTACAACTTAGAACGTCAGGTCCGCCGTTCCTATCTTCTTCCAGGAGAAGGCGGGAAGGAGGTCTGCAGCAGTTATCGGCGCGTCCGTGGCTTGCAATCCTGCGGCACGGGCAAGCATTCCGACTATCTCTTCCGGGGCATAACGCTCACGCAGCGCTGCCATGTCCAGACTGCGGTCGCGCTTGGAAAGTCGCTGTCCGGCTTCGTTGCAGAGCAGCGGATGATGGATGAAGTGGGGCGAACGGAAGCCAAGCTGACCGGCAAGATAAATCTGCTGCGGCGACGAAAGAAGCAGGTCGCGTCCACGCACCACCTCCGTCACGCCCATCAAGGCATCGTCCACCACCACGGCAAGCTGATAAGCCCATGCTCCGTCCTTGCGCCGCACGATGAAGTCGCCACATTGCGAGGTGAGGTCTACGGTCTGCGGTCCGTAATGCCCGTCCGTGAACGTCACAATGCCCTCTCCTTCCTCCGGCACTCGCATACGGATGGCGGCAGGTCCGCGTCGCGAGTCGGGCGGCAGATTGCGACACGTGCCCTTATAAACCACTCGTCCGTCGCTCTCATGCGGTGCCTGTGTGGCGAGGATGTCAGCACGGGTGCAATAGCAAGGATAAGTCATTCCCTTATCGGCAAGCACCTTCAGATAATGTTCGTAAATGTCGCCGCGCTCGCTTTGCCAGTAAGGACCCTCGTCCCACTCCAGTCCGAGCCATCGCAGGTCGTCCATTATCAGTTCTGCAAACTCGCGATGCGAACGCTGCGGGTCGATATCCTCAATACGAAGCAGCCACTTTCCACCCTGCGACTTGGCAGACAACCATGACAGCAGCGCCGCAAACACATTACCAAGGTGCATGCGTCCAGTTGGCGAAGGAGCAAACCGCCCCCTCACCACATTATCCTCAGCTCTTCCTTCCGAAAGACAAATATCCCCAATCTTACTCATCACATTATTATATATGTATACTTTAGCTCATGCAAAGGTAAGAAGAATCGGAACAAAACTCATAAAAAGCCAAGAAAAAGGGGCGGAAATGCACTTTTTTAAAGTTTTTATTAAAAAAGTAGCCAAAACATTTGGAGGTTTAACAAAAAAGTCATACCTTTGCACTCGCAATTCAGAAATGACATCACAACAACATTCTGAATAACGCAAATGGTTAATATCGCGGAGTGGAGCAGTTGGTAGCTCGCCAGGCTCATAACCTGGAGGTCGCATGTTCGAGTCCTGCCTCCGCAACTAAAATCGGTGTAACTTGTTGATAATCAACAAGTTACGCCGATTTTCCGTTTTAGGGTGCGACAAATCTGCGCCAAAAAATTTCAAGTAGTAAGACCAACATCTTTAATCCAGCTGAATGATGGCTCTAAAAGATGTTAAAAAAATGTGCTCAAAATTTTGTACAGGTAAAAGTTCAGACCTTGTGGGCTACACTCCTCCCACTTTACACAAAGGAGTGCGTTGGTTCGTTGACTTCTCAGCTTACGACCCGGCACGTGGTCTAATGAGACGCAAGCGATATTATATCACAGACAATCTCAGTATCTCTGCGAAAAAACACAGAGCTGCTGAAATAATGGAAGTTTTGACAAAGCAGCTTTGTCAGGGCTGGAACCCTTGGCTGACTAATGACGAAAGCCGTGGATTTGTTCTCTTTGAAAATTGCCTGGAACGTTATTCTGAATATGTTGACCGCATGGACAGAAAACGTACACGCCAAAGCTATTCCTCAAAAGTGAACATATTGAAGGATTTCATAGCAGTCCAGACAAATCCTATAAAATACGCTTACCAGTTTGATGTCACGTTTTGTACAGACTTTATTGATTGGATTTTCCTTGATCGTGAGAGTTCTCCACGAACAAGGAATAACTATCGTGGTTGGCTTTATAGTTTGGCAGAGTTCTTGATAGCGCGAAAGCACATTAAGACAAACCCTGTTGAACATATAAGAGTGATGCGAATTGAATTGTCAATCGGCAGAGCATCAAGCGAAGATCGATATGAACCGACCTTCATATTGCTGCTTTTTGATTGACAACACAATTCTAATGTCACACTGTAGCTGCTGACTGTTTTACACCCACCCTTGACATTGGAGATTGTTGGATAACCAACATTCCTATGTATGGGATATAAAGTAAGGGAAATGACTATTTTAGATTGATTTCTCCCTAACCTTGTTAGCGGTTCTCGACATGGATGGATATTCCATCTTTATATCATATTGGTGCAATATCCTATATATGTTACTTTTTCCACGGTAGCCAGTCCTCTCCATGATTTCCTTTACACTATAACCGGCTTTATAACACATTGTCGAATGACGCAAACACCGCACTGTCTCCATTTGAAAGACTGTCAATGAACTTACACCACTCAATGCGTTTCTTGTCTTTGGTCTCTTCAATGTGAATATTGACACATCCATGACCTTTCATCAAATTGATGATTTCTGTTATATGCTCAAAGTATTGAGCCTTATTTATATAACCGATATAGTTCATAGTATCCGTATTACTAAGCAATATTGTCTGCAAAGATAATCATAAAGCTTATAATATTTTTAACATTCCTGTTTCTATTTCCTGCAAGGCTATACACTAACAGAAAATTCAGAAGAGCATGGCTCGGTATGGCTTACTCAGAAAACTTCAGGTTGTTCACGGCACAATTGCTGTGTCTTGCACTTATCTTGTTTCACCTGGTGTATTACGCTTTGTTCCCTTTGGAGAAAGGCATCATGCTTTCATCAATCTATGTATTCTTCTCGCTTGCTTCTAAGAAGAACATGATACTGCTTCAGACAATAAGAAAGTCACGCTTGATTGTTGCGGTTTTTGCCTTCGCCACATTGTAGTTTCGTTTATTCCACATCTGCTTTCGGTGGCAGTAACATTAGCGTTTATTCTTGAAGCTGCCTGTTGTTTCCCTTCCAAAGTAAAACATCGTAAAGGTAAAACTCAAAAAGCTCATGTGAAACCTACCGATATTGAACAAATAGAAATGTTGCCTCATTCTTAAAAACTGCATTTATGGAAAAGAATACCCATTCGCTTAATTGGTATGCAACCTCCAGTCTACGAGGGAAGACATGTTGAAGCAAATTCACCGTGCAGAAATCAAACTGAAAGGTATTTCTACCATGATAGCCAATCTTCAAGCCCGGAAAGATGATATACAAACTCAAATTGACCAGATTGCAAAACAATTTGGTCAGTCAGGTGCTGACAATGACAAACTGGCTAACAAGATGGCACAATTACGCAAGGAGATTGATGACATAAACGAGAAATTGGCAGCACGATACAAGATGCTTGACGATGCCAATGATACTATCAATGAAGCGAAAGCCAGACTTGCGGAAATGAGGGAGGAGCATCGTGAAATGCTTAAAAGTCTTGGTGAGGACAATGATTTGAAAGCTACGGCAATTCAGAAAAACATCCTTTGGACTTACAACAAGATGCTGACAACGTAATCAACTGTACCATGCTCTTGGTTCTCGGCTATATCCGTGAGACAACTACTTATGCACAATCTTGTGGCGGAAGAAGCTCACCAGGTACTGGTTGGGGACGTGACAAGGATGAAGATGATGAACATTGGTGGCGGCGCTGCATTGCTCAATCGGCTGCAATGATGCGTCCTGCGACACATAAGCGAAAGCGAGGACGGTAAATATTAGTAATATGAGTAACATAGGTAATACTTGTGTTTGTCGCATCGCAATAAAACGAAGCAGACCGACATGAATCATTTGTTCACATCGGTCTGCTTTCGTCTTCTGTATTTTACTATTTTATATCAAAGCCCATGGATTTTTTCATTTCATATATATCCATGTCATGGCACCCAAAACGTATATGGTCTTCCATCTTTGTACATTATTTTCACATCTTCGCTTTCAAATTGGGTAATTTTGATTTCTTCTTGGTTATCCATTTCATTGTATTCATCGTCTTCCTTCACCACAAAGTAAGTGAAGTCGTCCGTCCTCATGCAAATCTTGAACCGAATACGAGGCTCTTCTTTTACAAAAAGGAACTCATTGTTAATGACACAGATGTTGTCGTCTGCCACAATTTCCCATTGTCTTAATGCCTTGTGCTTTAGTCCCAGTATATTCCTTATATAACACCAATCACCCTCTTTCAGATACTAACGAAATCGTATGTCGCCAATATTCCCTTACTGATAAACTCAAGAACGCCCCACGACTGCACCAACACGTCAAACAAGTCCATAAATCCCTTGCCGTTCAATCGGCAAGGCGTAGCTGTCAACCCCAAGAACTTAGCTTTCAGGAATCTCTCCCACATCTCTTTATATGTCTTGGCGAGCGCATGATGTGCCTCGTCAATAACAATCATCCCAGGCTCTTCCTCAATCTCATCATAATGCCGAGATAGCCATTGGATAGACATGGCTTTTACAGAAACCAATAGTGAGTCGTTTTCTGATGCAGAATAAGAATAGAACTTCTTTATGGTTTCCTCTATTTGCGAAACCAATTCTATACGGTGTGCAATAATCCAAACTTTCATATTTGGATTGGCTTTGACAAAAGAATCAATGACCGCCGTCAACAGATAGGTCTTGCCTGTTCCCGTCGGCATTTGCGCCATCACGGATTGATGAAGGCGCAACGCTTTCTCTATCCGTGATTTCATATCTTCTTGGTAATCAAATAGCTTGATTTCCTTCATAAAACTCACCAAATAGCAAATGATATTTGTTTATAGTTAGAATGAAATATTGAAAACATAGCGAAAAGCCCTCTATTCACCAATAGAATTTTTAATTGGAATGGCAGAATAAGATTTATGGCTAACCTTATGATTATAACGTATTTCAGGTTCTTCTATAGTATCTGGCAACTTACCTATGATAGAGCGGTGTTCTTCCATTTGAATGTAAAGATATGATTTTTTCATCTCTAAAAGTTTATCAACAACATCTTTACGCAAAAAGAAAAACATACTGTCGTCACATATAAAACTGGTAGACACATCTTCATTGGCGAAAGTATATGCCAGTCTATCCACATCAAATGTCAGTTCTAACATTTGACATATTTCAGAAGAGAGGCAAACAAAACTTTTGTATTTGAACCTTTTTGTATTCCATTCAGAGAAACTGTATTCAACAAGAATACTAACATTATCTTCTGTATGTTTCGTCTGTGTATTTATTAGTTCACGCCATGATAATTCCTCTAAAAAGGCATGGTCATACTCCCTGGTGAATTCTGCAAATTCTAAATCAACTTCATCAGGGGATATATCTTTTGGCACAAGAAAAGAATTCCATTCCAAATATATATTTGCATTTTTTTCACTCATCATCTGGTAACAAGTTCCATAAAGCAAAATCCAGTCACCATCTCTATTTGGAAGTTTTGTCATAATTATGCTGGCTTGCCAATCTGACACATTTGCTTTAATCCAGTTTCCCAAATCTTCATTTCTTTGAGGCAATAAAAAAACAGTGAATAGGTTTCTCTTTTGCAGTACAATTGGAAATGACGGATCTATTCTTACGAGAGGTGTACGAAAAGTACCAACATACTCATTTTCAAGTTTACCATTCAGCAATAACCACCCATAAAGCTCATACAATGCAGCCTGCCCATATTTAAATGCATAATTATCTTTGAGTTGTCTACGGTAACTAACTTTTTCGTATTCTTCGTTTTGTAACATTGAACAAACATCTTGGTCATAGCCTAAACACTCTGCCATATTTTGCAACATACCATAAATCTGGCTAGAAGTATAATATGTCTTATGGCAATAATCTGGTATAAAGAGTGGTCTTATATAAGATTTGTCATAATCATAATCAAAAACAGAAAACAACGCCCACTTTTTTTCTATTTTATCTGACCATTTCACATCTGCGTACTTATAGAGCAATTCTCTATTGTGCAGTTGACGGAAAGTTACTTCAGCATAGCTATAAAGCGTCTCCAAATCATCCAATAGTACAACATTGGTAGTGGTATGATTCTGTAAATATTTTTCCAATATGTCGATACACTTCTTTAATGTTTTCCAATCTTTTGAGTGCAGCCCTAAGCCTGCAATAACAGATATAACAGCCTCACGTACAAATGGGTCACTTGTATTTAGCAATAATGAGCAAATGCGCAAACCTTCATCATTATTCTTCTTTATTATCAAAAATGCTTGTTTGCAAAAATTCTCTCTATATTCCATATCAGTGATGCCGCACATAAGCAATGCAAATGCCAGCAAATCAGCATTTTTGAATTTATTTGAAACATATCTGTCATGCAATATGGAATATGCTTCTTGCATAACATCATAAGTTGCATACTTGCTGTTCCAATATTGGTCCAATATGCTTCCACTCTGTTTCGTAAAAAATGGAAGAAATGAAGAAATATAACCTATATTATAAGTAGATACCTTTTCATACAAAGCGTTAAATAGATGTTCTATTATTTTTGTCGTACACTCTGTTTCTGTTAAAATATTGACAAACGATTTTCGTCCATTATCAGAAGTGAGAAATATATCCAAATTATCTATAGCTGCATTTATAACCTCTGGATTTGGCATAATTTCGAACCATTCTTTGTGATAATGTATAGGTACAAGGTAGAAAAGACTTTTTATTATATCTTCTGCCAATGTATGACGTTTGTCTCCGAAGAACTTACCTTTATTACTATCAATAAACGACTTGAAATCTTCCTCCTCACCACACCTATGCAGTATACTTTTTGCTATGTGAAAACCTGCAACCATATCATAAGTGTACTGTACTTGTTCTTCACCATTGTTTTTTTCAAAAGTAAAGCACAAACCTTCGTTTATTAGATCGTAGACTTTGTCATCAAATATTTTTGCAAATTGATTATAAAAATCCAAATAGCGAGTATCGTTTTCAAAAAGAATATAAGATGCTCTATGGAGATTTTTTTCTAATTTATGCTTTGCCAGTTTGTCTATTTTACCTTTATGCATGGATATATTTGATAATAGTTGATTACTATAATCATCCATACATGAAACTAAAGAATAGTTGTTGACTACGATATTACTTTTGTTTTTGTTCGTAATACAAAAGATTTTAAGCAACAATGGATTTTCAAAAGCTCCAAAATCTTCAACAGTAGCATTTCGTATTTCATATTTACTGAAATATTTATCCACGGTTACTTCCAAATCCTCCTTTACCAACCCATTTAGTAATATATGGTTTTCTACCTCTGTATAATTATCCACCCCATATATAGCTTGTAAGTAATCGGTTTTATCACGGCACGTTGTTACAAGAAGCAAGTGAGAATGCTTATCCAACAGAACTTTTAATGCTGGTAGCTCTTCCTTCCATCTTTCTTCGTTTGGCGCAGTTTCATTTAAACCATCAATTATAATAGGCAACTTACAATGATGAACTCTGGCCAAGAAGTCCAAACAGTCAAGCATATCAGAAAATGACATACTACCATTAAGGCCTAATCTTTCTAATACGAGAGATTGGAAACTATCACAATTTCGGAAAGAGCTTCCCATGAAAAACAAGACTGGCTTATTTCTTTTCAGCATATTATCTGTCAGAGAACACGCTAAATGAGTCTTTCCATACCCTGGCTTTGCAAAAACCTGGAAATATTTTCTACTTAACAATAGGAGGAAAGAATACAGGTTTTCTTTAGAGAAATCGTCATCTTTAGTCAAAACGCTCTCTAAAACTCTCGCTCTTCGTGCCAATTCTGTCAGATAGTCATTCAATCCTCCATATTCATCATGTCCCTGAGAATATATTTGTTGGAATTCTTCATTAACTATTTGAACACGAATTTGTCTGTTATTACAATATTCATCTATCAGAGAAAGTAACTCTTCTGCTTTAGATACGATGTTGTCCCTATTATAATATAGGGAGTATATCTTATCTATTAGCCGATAACGAAGTTCAAAATCTTCTTGGTAATAATTAATAAATCGGTTTGATAATTTACTGTATCCCCAATCATAAGTATTTAAAATAGGCATCTTCCTATCATTATCAGCATGCTTTTTCAGTCGAGAAATAAAACCATTGATTTTTTGACTGGCAACATTCTCGTCAACAACACTTAACAGGGAACTTTCAAAATCACTAGCCGTATGAAGTTCCACATCATATTTACGTTTTAGAACTTCCAACGTAGTGCATGAAATTTCAAAGAGTGTATTTAGTCCAATAAACTTCTCGCCAAAATAGTATTTGAAAATTCCATTAAATTGGGATGAATTCTTTAAGTAAAAGTCCTCAAATATCTCTCTATGCCAGCTCGCAAAATCACAAGAACAATTGATTGTTCTCAAATCGGCAACCAATTTATCCCACTCTTTTTGGACAAAACTGCCTGGTGTACAAACTATCCATAGTTTTAAATTGGGACGATATGACATTGAAACTTCAAAACCTTTTCGAAGTTCTTTTTTGTGGTCTGCATCCAAAGGAGAATTGCTATCATCTTTTGCTCCTCTCCAATACTTGGCTTGCCATCCTAAGACTTCACCTTGATTATAAGTTTTACCTCCAAAAGTTAGTGGCTTTTTTAGTTCTATATAAAACTCTGAACCTGGTGTATTATAGAAATACTCAATTTTTCCATAATCTTCAAACATACAAGAAGCGACATGAAAACAAAAGTGCTCAAACTCCAATCTCTCATCTCCATGGTTTTTCAAAAATGCCCAATTAATAATTTCACTCATGACAAATCGTTATTTGTGGATAATAGGGACAGTTCCCATGACATAAACTTTTATGCATACAGTCCACAGAGCAGTTAGATTTCCACTTTGTTCGATAGGAGTTAAACTTATGGTTCCAAATATCATAGAAAGCAAAATCTTTCAAGCTATAAGAATCCTTTCCTGCACTGAAGGAACATGGAGATACATTCATTTTATGGTCTATATAAACTGAAAAGAAAGCACCTTCACATGTATCGATAAATGAAGGATTTATATGTGAAAATTTTAACAACATAGGTACAAAGCAAGCATCAAAGCCAAAACGAGGTCTGGCAATAGACGTTTCGTCAACAAGAGACAAGAAAGCACGAAAAGACTTGCTATCTTGAATAACATCTTTTGCATTTGCTCTACCAGCAGGTTTATAAGTCAAAAAAACAATGGCATTTATACCATTTAACAGCTCATTATAACATCCTCGCAGAATCTTACACGCTTCTTCTAAATTATTCTTAGACAACACATAATGGATATTTGTCTTGATTCCTGCATCTATTAGAAAAGCAAGTTTCTTCTTTTCTAAATCAGCCATAGAGCTTACAGACAAAGCCACAGCACCTATTTTTCCAGATAAGCTACCGCAAACCTTAGGAGTTAATTGCATTCCATTAGTCGTAAAGTTGGGAACTATTGAACGTCGACAAGTTTCTGCTATGATTTCTAGGAAATCTGGATGTTCAAGAGGTTCCCCACCACCTAAGGCGACTTGAAAAACATTGCCATATTGAGGATGATTCATAGAGTCTAATATGCGGCAATAATCCTCTACACTAAGAAATTCATTATTAATGCAACTATCTTTATAACAAAACGAACATCCCTTTGAACAATGATTGGATATAGATATATCTGCCAATTCTGGTACAGGAGCCCATGTCGGATTATCCTTTATTGTAGTTCCCCATCGCATAGTCATACCTGTTGTCGGGTCAGCTATAAAATGATAGTCAGCAATATGTCTTTCTAGCATAATTAATACTGTTCTACTTGAGTTGCCCCAAAGCCATTCAATAAATCACTTATGTTCCTATTAAGTATAAGTTCTCCTTTTATATAAGCAAAAAGATCAGCCTCGTTCATCTTCAAAGGATCAGTATTATCACCATTCATTTCCAAAATTTCTTTTGAGACAGCACTTCCATCATCGTCATTAAACTGCATTAAGCAAGAATAAATCTCATGCTCATGAAGATAACTTACCGTTCCGTTTTCTAAAAGATAATTCTTCAATGCTTCTGCGATGCGAATGATACCCTTCATGTTTTTAGATTCTCTGAAGTTATCTAAAAAGCAATTCACTAAGTAAGTGATCTAAATTATTTATATATATCAGTACTAA
>ULVP01096367.1_pt1 | contig 23434 bp, 23 predicted proteins | sample 1959551 | NCBI WGS metagenome assembly ULVP01 (sample SAMEA4835789, study PRJEB28245) | human gut metagenome | biome: gut microbiome; material: fecal sample | place: Denmark | collected 2008 | reverse complement strand
CAGCCGCCGAAAGACTGGAGGCGACACGCGGCGAAATGGAGATTGCCATCGCGAGAGCCGAGCAGGTGGTGCAGGGTGTCCCGAACGGTCTAAAGGTGGAGGCACCAGAAACCGTCACGCTGGGAAACCCCGCCAAGCAATACATAAAGCCGCGAGTGAAGCCAGACGGCTGTGCCCAAAACGTCATATACCAGACGGACGGGCAGAGCATCGAGGTGGAGCCAAGCGGCGAGATACAGGCGCGTGAGGCGGGCAGCACCCGCGTACACGTCATCCCTACGCAAGGGACTAAGTATTACAAGACTATCAAAATAGAGGTCGTGCCGCCACGCATCAGACTGACCAGCGGCGGCATGAGGCTCGACAAACAAGGAAACATACGTTTAACATAACATATAAATATTATGGCATTAACAGCAGAACAGGAAAAAGGCGTGGTGGCAATGCTGGCAGCCTTTCAGAATGGCAAGCGCATCAACGAGCTGGACGCTGCAAAGGGCGCGCTCAAGGATATGCGCATCGAAGTAATGGACGAAACGGGCGAGACGCACAGCATGGAACTGGCCGACGCTGTGGCTCAGGCAGGCAACCCGATAGCGGGTCGCTACTGGAACACCGCGAACGCCACACCTACGGCGGCGGGCTACTACGGCAGTCTTCAGGCACTGCGCGACCTGCCTGCAAAGCTGGGGCTCGGTCGCTACCTCGTGACCGACGACCGCAAGAAGCGAAAGCTCGATCCCACCGACAGCACGAAATACGCCGACGGCAGCCCCGCGGCTCTCGACGGCTCACAGGGGCAGTGTATGTGGTGCTGGAACGAATTTATCGCGAACATCTTCAATGAGGGCGGCGTGCAGGTTAAGTGCATCACGTTCGACAAGCCTGTGGGCAACGGCGTGAGCATCCGCATCCCCGCGGGCGGCACAAGCTGGCTCGGCGCGGGTGTAATGGACAGAACGAACCAGCTGCTTTGCAGCGTCATTTCAAACGCTGAGCAGTTCCGTGGCGGCGGTGGTTCCGCGCTCAATGCAAGCAGCTACACCAAGGCACCAAAGGCGGACGCGGCGCAACTCACCATGCTGGGAATGCCCGCCACCAATATAAGCACTACCAGTTTCGGCACATACGCCCGTAAACGTGGTGAGGGCTGGGAGGCCAACTGGTTTGTGGCTCAGTTCGTGGTCGAGTTCCTTTTCGAGGTTATCATGGGCACACAGAACAGCCAAGCGACATTTAACGCCGACAAAGACGCTAACGGACTTTATCAGGGCGGCTTCGGTACTGGAGTCACCGATATGCCAGACTGGGGCAACTATAACGGCTATTACCCCGTAATACCTACCAGCGTGGGACTGGAGGCAGGCGACGGCATTTGCTTGGTGGACTACAAATTGCCAGACGCGACCGACGAGGGCACATACAAGGCTTTCAAGGTTCCTGTATTCTTCGGACTGGTTCACGCGGGCTACGGCAGCTTGTGGCGTTGGGTTCGCGGCCTCATTATGAACGCTGGCGACAAAAAAAGCGAAGTGTACATTTCGCGTTCAATGTTTGCAGCTTTCGATCCCTCGACCATAAACGACAAAATCAAGGTGGCGGAATGCCCGCGTTCTGAGGGCTACATCAAACGCAAGAGTTACAACGGTCTTTGCTGTATGCCTACAGAAGTGGGCGGCAGTGCTACGACCTACTATTGTGACTACTTCTATACAAACGCCAATACAAGCAAGGGTCTTCGCGTGCGTGCGGCTGGCGGTAACGCGCACAACGGTACGGTTGCGGGCGCGTCCTACACGTTTACGAACAGCGCGGCCACGCATTCGTACGCGAGCTGCTCGTCGCCCCTCTGCTATTTTGAGAGCGACCCGATAATCGAACAGGCTGCGTAAGCGTGGGCGAAAGCGACCGAAAAAAATAAGTGAATAAATTAAATAAAAATGTTCTTTGACTTGTTGAGCTGAAACAGTGAGGCAGCAGGCGGCGAGGGTGTTTCTCTCGCCGCCGCAAGGCGGCCAAAATTCTGAGGCACGAAAAAGATATAATTTGCGGTTTGGAGTAAACCGCTGGCGGACTTCCCCGCGTCGGGTCTTCGCGTGCGTGCGGCTGGCGGTAACGCGAACAACGGTACGAATGCAGGCGCGTCCTACACGAATACGAACAACGCGGCCACGAATACGAACACGAACTACTCGTCGCCCCTATACTTTGCAAATAGAGAAATACAGCGATATGGAAGGAGCCATGCCTCTCGGCAAAAGATAAAAGTCAAAAAGGGTATTAGTAGGACGGCTCGCCGCCTCGAAAGTTCCCGACTATGCAAAGCAGAAATGACATGAAAAGAAAAGGTTATCTTTTTGAGCAAATTTGCTCGGTGCCCAATTTGTTGGAAGCCCATTTCAATGCAAGCAGGAAGAAGCGCAAACGCTCTGAGGTAATCGCTTTCGAGTCTGACCTTATGGCCAATATCGAGAGCATAAGAAACGACCTCGTAAACAAGACGTTCCACACATCGGAATATAGCGTCTTTATCAAGTATGAGCCTAAACGCCGTGAAATCTACAAACTGCCATACCGCGACCGCGTGGTGCAGTGGGCAATAATGCAAGTGCTTGAGCCTATCTGGGTGAGATGCTTCACGGCCGACACCTACGCTTGTGTAAAGGGGCGCGGTCTTCATACGCTGCTGCGCAACCTGCGCCGCGATTTGAGAAAAGACCCCGACGGGACGCGGTACTGCTTTAAAATGGACGTTCGCAAGTTCTACCCGTCCATCACTCACAGCGTACTGAAGCAGGTGGTACGGCAGAAGTTCAAAGACCCCGACCTGCTGTGGCTGCTGGACGACATCATCGACAGCGCGGACGGCGTGCCCATCGGCAACTACATAAGCCAGTATTTCGCGAATGTGTACCTCTCGGAGCTTGACCATCAGGTAAAGGAAGTTTTGCACGCTCGCTATTATTACCGCTACGCCGACGACATCGTGGTTCTCGACAGCAGCAAAGACCGCTTAAAGGGTGTTGAAGTGTTTATTAATCACTATTTAAACACTGAGCGGCTTTTGCAGATGAAAGGCAATTACCAGGTATTCCCCGTCGAAGCCCGCGGCATCGACTTTGTGGGCTATGTCACGCGACACGCCTATTGCAAGGCGCGCAAGCGCAACAAAAAGGCACTGTGTAGAATTGTGGCGAAGCTAAGGAAGAAAGGCCATACATCGAAAGAAATACGCTTGATGGTGGCCTCGCGCCTCGGCTTCATGGTTCACTGTAACAGCATCAATTTATTAAGGAGTTTAGATATTATGAAAGAATGGACTGAGGTTAAGAAGACGGGCACGACCCTTACTGGCTCTAAGCTGCACATCGACACCATACTGAACCGTGAACTTCACGTGCAGGCGGTGGACATCAAGCCATCGAGCAGAAACGACGGCAACTGCCTGACCATTCAGTACGAAATTTTCGAGCAACTGAAAAACAAGGACGGCGAGCTGCTTTGGAAAGACGAAGCCAAGACCGTCGCGCTCATGGGTTGGGTGCAGCATATCACCTTTACGGGTTCCAAGAAGCTGGAGGAAGACTTCACGGGCGTGGACTTTTCCGAACCCGTGCGCTGTCAGATTATCCGCCAGCCGCTCGAAAAGGGACACTGCTTCTATACGGTAAGACCAGTTTAACAACAAATAAAAAATATCATCATGTACAAGGTTAGTTACATCGGCAGAAAGAACTTTGTGAAGTTCGACGACGAACATTACCTGCTTTACCTCAATGAGGAACAGGCAGAAGTTAAGAATGAGGAAACGGGCGACATCATGCAGGGCTATGCCTACACAGGCTCGCAGCCTGACGGCGGCACTCTGGTGGAAGCCAAGGACGTGAACGACGACAACCGCCGCGCCAAGTTCGTGGCGGGTCTTATAGGCACGGAATACGACATCGACAGCCAGATAGCCATCCTCGCAAATGGCAACGACACCGACCAGCACGCGCAAGAACTCAAAGACTTTGAGGACAACCGCCGCGTGGTTAAGGAGACGATCGACGAGCTGTTAGCCCGCGAACTCTAAAGCATCACGCCTATGGCTCGCAGTATATCAGACATCAAAAAGGAAATGACAACGGCGTTCGCTCAGGAGCGCGCTGTTGTCAATGCCTACGGGCTGGACGCTCGCAAGTCGTTCGACCAGCAGTTTAGTGCCGTGAGCATCGAAAGCATTTTGTTTTATTGCTTCGCGGTCGCCGTCTGGGCGGTCGAGACGCTTTTTGACAAGCACAGCGCGGAGGTGGACACACGCATCGAACAGCTCGAACCTCATACACTACGCTGGTATGTGAACAAGGTAAAGGCTTTTATGTATGGTTATAAGCTCGTTTCCGACACTGACCGCTACGACACCAGCGGAATGAGTGACACCGACATCAATAAAGCCCGCATCATTAAATATGCCGTAGCCACGGAGGACGACTCCATGGTTTACATCAAGGTAGCAGGACAGACGGACAACGGCAAGCCGTGCCTGTTGAACAAAAGCCAGTTTTCCGCCCTGAAGCAATATGTGAACGAGATAAAGGACGCAGGTGTAAGCGTGCAGCTTCGCAATGAGGAGGCCGACCTTATCAAAATAAACCTCTTTGTGTACTATGACCCCACCCTTATGAATGAGCGCGGCGAACTTTCGGACGGTTCAAAACCTGTGGACGAGGCCGTGCTGTCCGTCATCACAAATTTGCCGTTTAATGGCATCTTTAGGAACACCGACCTGCTGGAGGCCATAAAGTCGATACCCGCGGTCGTGGTCGTGGACATCGACAGCGCAAGCGGTGGCATACAGGCGAAAGCCCGAAACGCCGACCGCTATTCTTCAGTTGTGGGCTACAACCGCCCTTATAGCGGATATTACGAGATAGAGGGCGGCAGTGCCAACGTGACATATAAAGAATATAAATCGATAGAATAATGTTTGAAATCGACTTAAAGAAGCTCGTTTTGCAACTTCTTCCGACATTCTACCGCCAGCAGCTCATTTTCGGGGTGCTTCGCGCGGCTCTCGGCGGACTGCAAGCGGTTTACGACGCTTTTACGAAAGCGCGTGTCGCCCACATCTACCGACTGACCCATAACGGGCAGGTCTGTTATCTTCGCGCTGTGCTGAATGATGCTTTTGCAAGTCCAAGCGGCACAAAATTCGAGATTTTGACGATAGAGAGGGACGGCGACTGGCTGTATGCCATCACTGAGGCCGGCAGCCGTATAACGATAGCAACGGCAGAAGACAGCTTCAATGAAAAGGGCGAATATCAGGACAACAAACTGGTCGTCCCTGTGCTTTCCAACGAGGCCATGCTTACGGCACAGCAAAACAGCTTCATGGTGGCCGTTCCCGCTGACCTCTACCAAACGAACCTCGCCGACATCAAGGCTTTGGTCGATAGCTATAAATTAATATCAAAACAGGCGATATATACGCCGATAAGTTAAACTTAACATCATGCAAAAAGGAAATTATACAAACACAGCAACCGCATCTGGCGGACAGGGCAAATACCCGCTATCCACGCAAACGCTGGACTTCATACAGCAGCAAATCACCCTTTTACAGCAGCTTGGTTTCATCGGCGGCAACAAATACATCCTGAGACAGCCAGACGGCACACAGACGGGACTCGCTTTCATCGACGGTGAAGTTTTCACGCTGGCCGCAAAGCCTACGCCGTCGGCTAACATCAAGTTTGTAAACGTCACGACGAAGACGGAGGACATAAAGGCAGACGGCGAGACATACAAGGAGGCGCGAACTTACCGCACGGCCGCGCTTGCTTCTTCTGCCAGTGGCGAGTCCTATGAATACGCAAAATTTACCGTACTGGAGAGCAACCAGACACTAAGCGAGAAAATAAAGCAGGTGCCGCAAGTGGTGCTCACTTACCTGCAAGACATTCTCGCTGAGAAAATGCCGCTTTTGACCAAGGAGGGCATAACACAAACTCAGCTCGACGCGCTTACGACCCCGTGTGTCGTAAGGTGCTCGAAATCGATAAAAATCGGCGGTTTTGCCGACTATGGGCTTGTGGTTCTACCAAATGGCAATAGCGGACAGAACACTGGGGTAAGCCAGTACGTCCACCTTCCTGACGGCCGCAAATACTACCGCATCAACGACGGCGACGACTGGCTGTGTGATTGGAAACTGGAGGGACAGAGCCTTAATCTGGAATGCAAGATTGTGAGCGGCACGGTTTATATTCGTCACGGAAGCCTACCAGAGGGCTGCAAAATAATCATGGTGCGCAAGAAACGCCGCTCGCGCTGGCGTAGCACTGGAGGCGCGAAGTCATACGCCAAGAACAAAGGAAAGCGCATCAAGAGAGCACCAAAACGCCAGTATGTGCATTATAAGGGCGTCGTTTTGAATACATCGACACCAAACACTTGGTATGTGCCGCGCTGCATCGAGGTGGAAGACCAGAAATTATATGGCAATATGCTGAACTGCGAACTTGGCGGCCTGTGCCGTCCTTTTGTGGTGCAAGAGGCCAACGACGCAAGCGGTAATGAGATTTACCGAATGGCAGGCGTGCGCAACAAGGTGACAAATAAAAAAAGTAGCCACACGCAAAACAGTGCCTACACTCAGATAGGCATTCAAATAGTCAGCTACAACGCTGACGGCTCGGTTGCCGTGGGCGGTAATATCCTAAAGCTAAAGTATCATCTGAGACGGCTAAAACGAAAGATAGGGACACAGACTGTAAAAGGAAAGGCTTATCCCGTATATAAGTACACTTATTATCGTTCGTTTTCCATGGAATAGGGCAAAAAAAAAGAGGTGCGCTTTGCGTTCCTCTTTTAAGTCCCTGCGGTCGTAACTCAATGTATGCCGTGCTTTTTAAAAATGGTTATTTGCCAGTTTTTAGTTGTTATCCAAATAATCGGGAGCATTTTCGCTACCAAACGGAGAATAACAGTGGAGCAAAGGGACGGGTCAAAATATTGCTTATAACCCCAACATAGGGGAGCTCGCGATACTCTCGCGGCCATAGCATTTCGAACTTAAAACCCTGCGGCAGGGTTCTGCACGTCGCCGTAGCTAACAAACCTGCTGCAAAGATACACTTTATAAAAATAAAAACAAAATAAATTAAATATAATTTGCAAAAAGCTGAATGAATAAACGGTTTTCAAGCTCGCCTCTGCCATTTAGAGGCTCTAAACGCTACTATATTAAGCGTTTTCGTGAGGTTCTTGCACAAGCTGACGACATCGACACAGTGGTCGACCTTTTCGGCGGCTCTGGCTTACTTTCGCGTGTGGCAAAAGATATGCTACCAAATTGCCGCGTTATTTATAACGACTTCGACCATTACGACCAAAGGTTGGCAAATGTGGCCAATACAAACGCGCTGTTGCGTTCTATTGCGCCATTGGTTGCAACTGTACCAGACAACAAGAAAATCCCCGCAGAAACAAAAAAAACAATACTGGAGCTATGCGCTAAGGCAGAGAAGAAACACGCGGTCGATTACATCACGCTTTCAGGCTCACTTTTGTTTTCGGGAAACTGGGCGCAAAGTTATGAGCAGCTAAGCAAACAAACCATGTACAATAGAATGGTAAAAACCGACTACGACGTGACAAATTACCTGCAAGGACTTGAAGTGACACATTGCGACTACCGCGAACTTTTCGAGGCTCACAAGGAAAACAAAAAGGCTTTGTTCTTACTCGATCCTCCTTATTTGCAGACAGAACACAGCGCATACAAAGCCGACACATATTGGCAGCTGAAAAACTATTTAGACGTTCTTACGCTGCTGAACGGCACAAAATATGTTTTATTTACATCAGGCAAAAGCCAGATAATTGAGCTTTGCGACTGGATAAACAAACAGTTTAATGCTACGCTGCTGAATGGCGCACAAAAGTACGAACAGAACAGCAGGATAAATGATTTTGCAGCTTACAAAGACATTATGATCACGAAACTGTAAACTTTTATTTGCTCAGGCTTTCACAAGCAGAGACAAACAGACGCGAAACAACTTGAAGATGGAACGACAAAAGCGCAAACTTTCGCCGTTCCAAAATGGATGCAACACGACAAATTGAAGCCGAAAACAGCCTCATTAATTCTTTTGCAGAATGATACGAAAAATTACTGAGAAAAACGAACTTTTTAAGTATTATTTGCACGGAAAATACAAACTTTTTTCACGACTGTAAAATACTGAAAAACAAAGGCTTTTAAGCAGCGTTTAAACACCGATTAAAAGCCTTTTAAATGATATTCCAAGCTGGAAGACGAACCGCGAAAAAATGGAGAAAAATGCACATTTCGTTTTGAAAATTTGTACAAATCGTTTTCGCGATTATATTTATTTTTTATAGGATATTCGTTTTTTACGACGATTGAAACTACTCCGCTATTTAACTTAAAGGAAATAGATGATGGTGAACGATAACCACTTGCAGCCACACTTTCTATTTCGGATGTAAAAAAGAATGTGTCTTGCTGTGCATTGGTATATATGAGGTTTGTAATTCCATATAGTGTAAACGTTGTGCAAAATACAGTCCAAAGCGCCATATATAAAGACCCCTTACGGAGATTCTTTATATACATGAAATACAATGCTGCCACAATACATATTGGAAGTACAATTAAATATAAGAAAGAGAATTCAAGATAATGAATACCAAAACGTTCTGGCAGAAATATGCCTACAAGTAAAATGATGCAGCAAAGCACAAAATACTTGTAGTATGGTTCTTTCGCCTTTGTCATTTTTTGTGGCATCTTATTTGAACGCCGCTTTATTTTTCGTTTTGGGGAACTCATTTACCGTAATATTGAATTTGTGAAGAGTTTTCTTTCATATTATAAGAACAGCATTTTCTACGTTTTATTGTATTATCTCACCCCACCCACGCAAATTGGGTACAAATTTGTTGGTGTGTATTATGGAGTATTATCCAAATAATGCAGAACCTTAAAATTTCTGATGTTAATCAGTGGTTGAATACACTTTTCATTAATCTTTTTTTTGTCTACATTGGGGACAATATGCTTTGATACCACTTTATATAAATACAAATTATCTTTTTTGCATCTGAAATAAAAATGACGACTGTACAAATTATCACCACCCCCATAAAGACATTCAAGAATACAGTCATTTCTGTATTTTCGTATATGGGTTTTAAGATTCTTCACGTCTTCAGATGAAGGTAATTTTACGTTTGCAAGATGCCTTCCATTCCTTTTAACGCATAGTAATTTGTAGTTCCCTTCTTCCGAAAAGAAATTGAGCAGTTGTATAGAAAAACATATTTTCTCTTTGATGCATATTTTTATAGTGGATTCAACATCTTTACTTTGTTGCATACCAGTTTTGCTTTTCCCTATTTGACAGGAAAAGATAATACAAATCAAGAATGTCAGGATATATTTCATAGGCTCTTTTGTCATTTGATTTCACAAAGTTACAACATAAAAACGGCAATCTCGCCGTTTTATTGTATTATCTCACCCCACCCACGCAAATTGGGTACAAATCGTGCTGTGGGAACTTCTCGCAGCCGATATAGAGCGTATCGAAGGCATCGGTGCCGTCGGTGCGGTGTTCGAGAAGATCTTCTTCGGATTCCGGCTGCTTCTCCATAGACTTGTTCTTGCGGAAGCCGTTGCGACCTCGCTCCACTCCTGCGGACTGGATGGCGAGGATAAGGTCATCGTTGTTTTGGCGGTTGAAGTACGGCATCAGTCGTTGCTTACCGGCAAAGCCCTGGTTGATGAGAAGGTATTTCTCATCGTGTCGCATCGGGTTGCCGAGGTACACGTCAATGACCTGCCATCCGTGGCGCTCGAACTCATGTACTACCACCCAGTGGAAGTCCTGGTCGTTCACGGCATAGTTAGAGCCGAGGGCAGTGGCATCATAGTAGTAGATGACCGTCTTGTTAGGATGTGGAGCGTAGTAGGTGCAGAAGTCGGCAACGAGCGCAGGGATTTTGCGCTCGAACTTGACGTAAAAGGATTTGAGGATGTTCAATCTATTGTTGCGTGGCTGACCGCACACAATCCAGTTGATGTTAGCATTGTAGTCCATGCCGATGCAGAGAGGCTGCATAGGGTCGATGTCCGAGTCCGTGCGACAGTCGAGCGAGCTGTTAAGCGTAGAGAACTGGTTGTTGGCGTGGATGGTGTAAAGATCCTGCTGCGCCTCCTTGATGATGCGGTCGTAGCCGAGCGAGTCGAGGTAGTTGAAATCCGATGCATCATATTTGTGGTACTCCTGCATTGACGAGTAGAAGCCATCGTGCGAGATGCCAATCTTCTGACAGAGGATAGAAGTCTGGAACGTCTTCGGCGTGAGGTCGCGCTTCATCTGCCGGATATACTCTTCACCAAGAAGCTGTAGGTTTTCGAGTGTAGAGTATTCCTTATAGTAGACCGCCACCGAGCGCATCTTGTTAAGCGACTGGTCGAGCCATTTGAGGTAATTAGGCAGATAAGAAGGAATGGGCTTGCGCTGCTCTTTGAGTTGCGCTATGCGCTCCTTCGTCTGCCATATCTTGTAGATTGTGCCCTTGATGGTGTCAATCAGTTCCGTGTCCATCTTCTCCTCATAGTGCAGGAACCAAGAACCCTTGGTAGTCTGAGGCATATCCGAAAGCACCATCATGGAGTGGTTAAAGCTGTGGTGCCCGAAGTACGAGCGTATGCCACCATTTGCAGGCAGAGTCTCGTCCTTCAGTTTGTTGTAATCAATGAACTTCGCCTCGTCGATGAGCAGCCATGAGAGCGTAAGCGAGTTGGAAGAGCCAGGGCGGTCCTGACTGATGATGATAGCCACCGAGCCATTATAGAACGTGATGACATGCTCATAGTCAGCCGGTTCGGTGATCGGCTTAGAAAACGACTTCGGCGGTTTTCTACCTACCACATAATGCACGCCATTGATGTACCCCCAACGCTTCCACGCTGCAAGCAGCCCAGGGAGCGTGTTGGTCAAGCCATGCTTGAACGTCGGCACGACGATACCACCAGTGGAGCCAGGCATACGCTGCATGTTGCGCAGCACAAATGGCGAGGCAATGGAGTCCGTCTTGCCCGTGCGTCGTCCGGCCACGATGACCGTAGTCTTCGCACCGATGTATTGCGTAAGAAGCTGAGGATTGTTGAAGTACACACGCTTAGAGTGTTGCTTCGCCTCGATGTCCCATAGAGAAGTATCAACTTTGTTCGTCATTGTCTTCAGGCTTAAAGATGTCATCAAGCACAAGGTCTGCTTGTTCGTATTCGATATTCTCCGTGTCCGGATGCGACGTGGTAAGCTCCTGCGTGAGCTTTCGGATGCGGTCGTCGATGTTCGGAACTGGCGTGATGCCAACAACACGCGGGTCCGTAGTCGGGAAGAACGGTTGGACGACAATCATGTGATACGGCACAGATTGCTCGTCCTCGATGTCAATGCGGTTGAACTTCGCATAAGAAGTGGCCGCTTTCTCCATCGTCTTCGTGTCCTTACGCTTCTTCGCCATCTGATACGTCTCCATGATCATCTCGTTATACCGCCAGCGGTGGAAGTCGCGCGTACACTCCGAGAGATTGGGCAATAAGGCTTTGACGATTTTCAAGTCCGCATACGCCGTGACTTGCGACAGACCATAGCGACTGCGCAGCTCATCGACAAACTGACGATCCTTCATGTCAGGGTTGGCGATAGACCATGTGACCATATCCCTTAATCGAAGTAGATGTTCGATTTGGGGAACAGGATATTTACCTTCCAATTCCGATTGGGAGGTGTAAAGGTCCTGTTTGGCGATGTCGATAATGCTTAATTGTGACATGAAGAGAATTTTGAATTATTCATCATCCTCCATATCGAGGAGGTTGTTACGGGTGTTTTCAAGAGCGAGTGGAGAGCCGACGTAGGCGAGCTGCATCTCCTGATGCAATAGCTTGACACGTGAAGCAGCCTTGCCACGGTGGTAACGCTGCGAAACGGCTGTTGTGCGGTCAGCAATGTCACGGCGTAAATCCTCTGGTGGAACACCGAGAATTACAGCCATATCACTTATTTTGAGGTAGATTGAAGCATATTGTTCAATCTGCGTGAGAACTTCTTCTGAGTATACCATATTATTTTAATTGTTAGCACCGGCAGCGTTGATGCGCTGTTGGAAAAGGTCGGTTAGCGGAACGGAATGGTTCTTTATAAGATTCATGACGGACGCGTGAAGAGTATTGAAAATGTCTGGCGAGGTGGAGATGAAGGTGGACTCATGGCGGTTGCCTCGTGTGAGATTCTGCGAGGTGACGACACTAATCTGCTCACCAGACTCCGCTTGCACGAGAAGGATTTTCGAGTGGTTGTCAGCGAGATAGGTACGCTTCATCGTCTGTGTGATGAACGCCCATAGCTTTAGCGTTTTGTTCGTAGCCTTATGGTCGAGAACAAGATTAAAGGCAGAAATGTTTCCGGACTTCTCGATGAAGAAGAGTCGGCGCAGGAATTCCTCGGAGATTGAGAACGAAGTCTGCCAAATCTCCGCTTTGCCGACTTGTCCCAAAATCCACTCTAAGACGTCCGCCACCTGAAGAGCATTGGAGAGATACGCCTGGTGTGGACATTCCGAGAGTGGTTTTAGGATGGAGCTTATGTCGATGTTGCGCTTCATATTACTATATTTAGGTGTAAGCCTTACTGAGCCTTTTTATGCCTTCCTACGCCTTGGTGGACTTTTTGGGCTTGGACTTCGGTTTTGAAGAACTGGCATCCTTTGGCTGCTCAGCTAATTGGTCCGTTGGCGATGGACTAATTTCTGTTTCCTTAGTCTGTTCCTCTTCGCTTTCTTTGGTTTCGGTATTTGCTGCACTTTCTGCCTTTGTTACATAATGGTCATAAGTGTCCCAATTTGCGTGCAACTTTTTATCGAGATTTATAAACTCGTCAAGCAACGGCTTACGTTCTGCAGCTGGCACCTGCTTAGTAGAGTCCGACAACAAGCGTAGGCGTAGATGGAGTTCACGCATACGGTGAATGATATCAAGGTTCTCGACATAGAGCGCCTGGATATCCTCAGGCAGCGAGTCGTGATCCGCACGCTTGCCAGCCTTGAACTCCTTTGCCTCGTTGTCTTCCTTGAACTCCGTGCGGTTTTCTATGATAGCATTAACCTGCTCCTGTAAGATGATAACCTCGTCGTGAGCTTCGACCTCACGGCGAGCTTTGAGGAAGGCACGTAGCTTGCCTTCGATGAACTCAGCCTTGCCTTTGGGATTGATGCTGAGATTACGATACATTATGGTGTTATTGGTGAGTTGGAGAAGAAGGATTGCACCCTCGTTCCAGTCACGCTCTGCAGATGGCGTGTCGAGCCATTGCTGGAGTTTGTCTGTGAGATTGTTCATATTTTATAGTTTAACTTCGTTGAATTGTGGCTGTACTCGGCATAGTTCAAGTAAGCTTGACTCTGCTCTCGTTTGCTCACAATTTGTTGTTTATTCCAGTAAAGAACACACAATTCTTGTGATGTTCGGTAAGCACATTGCGCATAGCCTTCAGCGTAGAGCCTGTAGTAACGAAGTCGTCGAAGACGATGCAGTTAGGCTCTTTGGGGAGATTGTTCATGGTGAACACCGCCCCGATACGCTGCTTGGAATGGCAGAAAGCAACATCCTCGTAGAACGGGATGTTCAGTTGGGAAGCAATCATTTCGCTGATGCGAGTGGCGAAGTTCTTGACGAGATGGCGACGTTTGGGAGTGGTGACGATACACCACGCCCCCGTGTTCAGCTCCTCACCGAGGATGTCACGTATAAGTGGTGAGATGCTATCAGCGAAGAACGCCACCATACTGTCGTCGCCCTTTATATCCGTCAGCGTTCTGCCATACAGCGACTTCTGCCATAGAGAGATGAAGAACGTATCCGCCCGTCGAGTAAGTCGGACGCGTCGGGTGAAGTCGCACCGCGCTTCAACCGACTTATCCCACGCCTTACGCTTCTCGATGGCAAAGATATCCTTCTGTTCATGCGTAGCATCCCTTGAAGACAGATCAAGCGGACCCGATAAGTCCGGCACGGAAATATCATTCAAGAATTCCTGCATGTCTATCGGAGTCCGCTTGTCCATGGTCAACTATGATTATAACTTTACTCGCCGTTACGCTGCGCAATCAATGTCGCCGTCCTCAGTGGTGATAGTGCCAGTATAGAACGGAGCCGGACACTCGTCCGATGCCTCCACGTTGATAGTGGTGCCGGTGGTGCCAGTGGCACCCTGACCGAGATCCTGCGTGACGGTGGTCTTGGTAGTCCACTTGTCACAACCCACGACACGGTGCTTGCCCTTCATGTCCTCGACGATGAAGACGTTGTCGTTGTTATTGAGGTAAGCAGCTGCAGCCGATGCCGCTTCGCTTACCGATGGATGAACCGCCACGAGTTTGTTGAGCTGCGTCTGTGACGGCAGTTCACCCTGTGCCTCACTTGTGAGTTGCGACTTCTCAGGAAGGATGTCGATGTATTTCCATACAGCGTTTTCCTTCAACGTGAAGGAGCCGTCATAGACAGAAGAAGTGACACGTCCGACCTCGTTATGAGGAAGTTTAGGCCAAACAAGAATATCATTCTTGGATGTATAATAAACACGGCGACGCACACCAGGAAGTTCCGGTGTGCCCATCGCCCATGCAAGAGATTTTTGTACGTCTGTATTAGATGCTGCCATAATTACTATTGTTAAGAGTTAGACTATAAGCCAGCCAGTTCAACGACCTTCAGGCGTCGCTTGTCGATAGACTCGAACTGTACGCCGAAGAACATGGTGGCGATGTACGAGAGAAGGAACGCATCGAAACGTTCAACGTCAACCGATTCCACGTCGCCCATCTGGTCATATCCATAAAGCATATTGATCTTTGGTGAGATGTGGATATACTTCGAGTCCGTCTTGTTAGCAAGCGGACAGAAGATGAGTTTGCCGTTAGAACCCTCGACAGTAGGCTGATTGTACTGCGTGTTATACGGAATACCGCTATGGGTGAGCAGATAACCCTCGTTATACTTATCCACGAAGTCCTGCGAGCAGTACATGAAAAGAGTCTGCGAGCGCAAGCGTGGGTCGAGCGAGAAGAGGATTTCCTTAGCCACGTCAACGGCGTTGGCAGAGGTGATGGCATCCGTCAGTTTGAGGTAATTGCCATTCTCCTTAGCGAGAGCACCGGAAGTAACTTCCTTCTTTGTGATGGTGTCGAAGCCATCGAAAAGATCCTGGGTGGTAGTACCGCTTGCGTTGCGCACACCGCTCCAGATAGCATCATTGAGCTTTTCGGAGAGCGACTTGGCGATAAGTCCAAGCACCTCGCGAGCCGTAGGCACAGACTTCTGTCCGTCGCCCTTAGTGGCACCCGTGCCGAGGAGCGTAGAGATAGCCGAGTTAGGCTCGAACTTAGCGACCACCGAACCGAAGAAAGTTTCAAGCGTTCGGAAGTCCAGCTGCAAGTTCACGTCCTCCGAGCGAGTTGGCGAGTAAGGAGCGAACTGTGCCGAAGCGTTGAGCGTGCCCACACTCTCCTTGTAGCGGATGCCAGGGCGACCGGTCATAAACTTAAGAGTCTCGTCGCAGCCGATAATCGGCAGACGAAGGAAGTCAGAACGCCACTTTCGAGCAGCATCCTTGTATTCTTGTAGGGTAAATTGTAGTTTTCCTGCCATTGTGGTTAGGTATTAAGTGTTAGTGATTAGTGATGAAGTGTTATGGTAATGAGTCAAAGAGAGCCTGTGCGGAGTTGGTGGTGTCGTAGAACTTCTCGATGTCAGATTTTTCGGTGTTGGTGCCACCGTCCTTCTTGTCATCAACAACCGTGTTTGTAGTGTCAGCAGGGAGTTTTTTCAGCTTCTCCTCCAAATCGCTGTTAGCCTTAGTCAGACGGTCAACGTCAGCCGAGAGATTGGTGATTTCCTTGTACTTCGCTGTGATGTCCGCCTCGATAGAGTCGAGCTGTGCCGTGGTAAGCGTAACCTTGTCGTCGTTAGCTTCCAGCGCGTCGCAAGCGAGAGTCTTGCAAATGTTAGAATAGGTCTTTTTCATTTTTTCTTCAGAAGATATGGTTGGAACAATTTTATTTGGGTTCTCTTGCGAGTGGAAAACAGAGGCACAAGCCTGCAGGAACCGTCTGAACGCCGTGATGTCTTCCGACTTCGTGTCGGTCAGCATCTTAGGAAGCGGTATGCCGTGAGCGGTAAAGTCCGCAGCAATAGCCTCCGTAAGAACTGGAGCCGACTCATCATCAAACTCCGTGAGTTCATCAACGAATCCCCAAGCCAGTGCCTCCTGTGCCGTCAGCCATCCACCCATTTTCATGAGTTCCAGCAAATCGGCAGATTTCTTCTTGCATCGTCCGGCATACATCTCTGCGACGTTGGCATCCAGCTTGTCAAGGTCAGACTTCTGCTTTTCCAGGTTGTCGATGAGATTCTGCATATCCGTAGCGTTCAAGCTGCCCCACTCGAAGAACGACTGTGAGCACTGGTGCACGAGATACATAGCCGAGTGATCCATGGTGATGCGCTTTGCACCCATTGACGCGATGGTGGCGGCACTGGCGTTCATGCCCACAAAGTGGACGTGAACATTGCCGTGTCGCCTGAATGCAGATGATATAGAGAGAGCGGTGTTGAGCTGTCCGCCGAGAGAGTCGATGAGAACAGCAACCTCCTTGTCGGTGTTCTTGTTAAGGACGAAATCGACGTAGTCAGAATCGAAGTCCCAACCACCGACGTAGCCTTTAAGATGGAGATTGTATTTTGTCTTTGCCATGATTGTCAAAAATTGTTTGAGGGCAAAGATATATTATATAATAATGTTGGAGAAAGACAAAAAAAAATGTATTTTTGCGATGTAAAACGATAAACTTATGGTGAGAGACATTGTAATCATATTGATAATTCTGATAGGCGGATATTTTTGTATTCGCAGATTTTATCATTTTGCATTAGTTGCAATAGTAATTTTATTTGCACTATTTGGGCAATCACGCAGAAGTTATCGCAAACTGCGAATTATCTATTGGAAGAAGGTGGGGCGCAAAAACAGGACGAAGAAAAAATAGCCTTTTCAAAAACTCAACCGATTTTGGCTGTATCTTTTGTAACATTGTAAACAAAGAAAGAAAATTCTGATTATCAACACTTTAAGTTTTGATGCAATGTTTCAACTGCATACAAAATGTTACAAAAAGGCATGAAAAAAGGCGCTCGTCACGCCGTGCATGGCACAAGTGCCACTTTATTTGTATAAGATATGGTGTATTTCGTAGCAGCCGAATCACCATCCACCTTGCCTGTGGAGTCCGCCACCTTGATGACAGGAAAAGGTTTGTCAGCCGTGCCGATAAGATACTGCTTTCCATCCACCGTCTGGATGACGAAAGCAAGATGCTCACGAGCTGGCAGCTGCGAAGTAGTAGAGAAAGAGAGTTTCACCTTTTCCAAAGTGTCGTTATTGTCAAACTGCGTCTCCATTTCACAAATGGCATCACCGATATGCGGAATGAGGAAAGTGTCAGCGAACACTCCGACAGGAGCATCCGCCAACGCTTTCTGTGTGATGCTTGCCATGAGCGACGAGGCAAGCACGTAATATATATTGATGATTCCGGGAAGACGTTGCATATTATTCTACTATTTCTTCAGTTTCAACCTTGTTATTGCTACCGTTTTTTATCGTGCTGTTTTTTCGCTTGCATTGGTTAGTAAGATAATTCTTACGCAAGCGTTGGTATATTTTCGCGATAGAGTCCCAGCAAGTGCCGTCCTCCTTGATGCCCCGTTGCTCCATGTAGAGATAAATGAGGTCTTTCTGTTGTTTGCCGATCTTGCCGAAGTCATGCAGGAACGTCCAGCAGTCTACATCAAATGAGTTCTTCACGTTCTCCAGCAGCGCACGTTTACCAGTGTCCGTGATATGATTGTAAATACGAGGGTCGCGAGTTTTAGAATACGGAATACAAATGGCGACTTCATCCTCACGTTGCCTTGTAGGGATAGCAGAAACAGGCGGTTTGACAACAGCGAGCTTTATAAGTTTAGACTCGATGCTGCCGTTTCTTAGACGCACTGGTTCCGTGCCACTGTGCCGATGTACGAACCACTGGCGCAGATAGGAAGGCATTTTGATATAGATGTGATAGTCGCTCATAAAACATGTAAATTGATTACGAGCACAAAGATACTATAGTTTTGTGTAGGCCGTATGGAAAGGAGGGAACGTTTAAGATTTGTTATTTGGTAGGTAGGTAGATAAAAAAGTTGATTTTAGCTTGGGGTGGTAATGAAAAAAGATGTATATTTGCAAAATAAAGTTGAACTTAAATGTACGAGTATGAAAAAATGGATTTTGATGTTACTTGCCCTTGTATTGTGTGGAGTGACACAAGCTCAGAATGCAGAAGTAACCTTGAACAACGGCACCTTTGTGAAAGGTGACATTGGGAAGTTTTCCTTTAATGTAGACAATTACCATGAGTTCAGAATCAAAAAACTGATGGTGAGAAGGCAGACTTCGCATCTACTGATGTAAAAGAGATAAAATACTATAACAAGAAGGCTGGAGAATGGGAAAACTGGATTCCGATGGTTGCCCAAATGGGATTGAGCATGTCTTATAAAGAGAATCCGAAACTCTACAAAAATCCGGTATTCCTTCAGCCAGTTTATGAGGGGAAAAACATTTCCGCCTATATTCACTATATAAACACAGCTACCCATGTGAAATCGGGAAGTATTTACAGAATGGCTATCATGTTTTATTACAAAGCCAAGAATGAGGACTTTGCAAGAACCTATTATTTGAAGGATAATAGCATTGCAGGAATTGGTCAGAAGACCATGCTGAAAAGATATTTCAAGAACTTCCCACAAATAAAGGAAGTGCTCAAAGATCTCAGCATGAAAGAGTTTCGCAAAGACCCTGCGATATTAGTCAAGAAACTTGATGAAGCATTGAAATAAAACACTCCTTACTTCGAATAAATTTCGGTTACGCTATAAAAAGGTGGGCAGCCGGAGCGAGGCGATTGCCTCGTCCGGCTTCTACCTTTATCTGCGGAAGACGTAGCCATCCTCGAAGATGTAGTCCGAGATGAACAAATCCCTTGCAAACGCCTTGTAATCGAAGTAATATGAGAGATTGCCCATCATGCGCTCCAAATCATAGCACTCATTGACGATGTGTGTGGCGAAATCCTCTTCCGAATCATATTCGCCCTTATAATTATCTTCAAAATCCGAAATGCTGTCATCGCCAGTGGCGGAAACATAAGCCCTAAACGCTTTCTGTTTGTCATCATCCATTTGGATGAAAGCTATTATCTTGTCGAAAACTTCTTCATCCATACAGCTTTCTGAATACCATTCAGCAGGGAAGCACTGATAATCCTGAAACATAAGCTCCGGATCCTCTTCGTCAGCGTGAAGCTGCTTGCATACATCAATGAACTCCTCGTAAGAGTCAAACGTGCGGAGATCGAGCCAGGCACCGAAGAGTGAGCCTTCATTGTACTTCTTGTATGTGCCACAGTAGATGGCAGGCTGATCCCAGAGATAATCAACGATATAGCTGCTGACACTCTCAAACTGCTCCTTCATGCTCTTGTGAGCCGACTTAGGTGATGTTAAAACCATTTCTTGCATAACTTAGAAATTTAAATTGTTAGACTTTTAGATGCAGCCCTCGAAATGAGGACTTTTTACGCTGCCTTACCCAGCGCAAGAAGAAGACATTTAAGGCAAGAGATAGCCGAATATTTTTTCACCTTTGGCGGAACGAGAATTTGGACCAGGAGCCACCGTACCCCAAAATCTTGAAAAAATATTCGAGCTAAGGCAGCGCCGTGCCCTTGCAGAATGTCGCTTGCGCTAACTTTGCACGCGGAAAAATCCCATGAACGAAACCAGGGCTGCATGTCTGACAATTTGAATGTTATGCAGTAGAAATCCATCACCTATGTCCACAAGAGCGGAGTAATAAAAAAGAGTCAGCAATACCTCTTTCATTAGATTATCGTAGGGCAAAGCCTACCATGTGGCACATACATCAAAGAAGCACAATGATAAAAAGGCTCACAAGTGCCAGGTACGTTCTCTTTAAGCACGGTGACACTTACGATACCGCATGGAAAAAGCAAGCAGTAGCAGAAGAGGAGAAGCCGGACTACAACTGAAAATAAGGATTTTCAGTACCTATTTCCCTTTGGTATTTAGAAAGAATAATGAAATGTTACAAGAAGTTATAAGAAATTACAAGATAATAGTCTACCTAAATAAATGACATACAGAAAGTTACATTAAGTTACAACAATTACAGCATTTCTCTTCTGAAAAATGAATGAGGGCAAAAACAATGAGGATTTCGCTACATATAAAGTCAATGACTACCACTTTATGCTTTTTGGAGTGCGTGATGGGCTACCAATATGTATGTAGGTAGATTACAAATCGTGTGCAAGACCTCTGAAAAAAAACGGAGTACATCGCAGAGGATGGCCATGTCTTCTGCAAAATAAAAACCGCCGAGACGATGCAATCGCCCCGGCAGTCCACCTGATTATGATACCTATTGAAAAGAAATATATTCGTAGTAAGCTACCGCTTATAAGAGTAAAAAGGTAAAAAAGTAAAAGGGTAAAAAGCCCTTAAAATGGCTCGTCGCTGTCGGATTGGTCAGGCGCAGTCCACAGACTGATGCCAAACGTCTCGCAAAGCAAGTCATAGTCAAAGCAGTAGGCACGTTGTGTCATAGTAAGTTTAGGAGGCGTGCTACCCATAGCAGCCCTGGTATGGTCGTACTGGATGATGCCCTTCTTATACACATCAAATCGCGCCACCTTTTCGCCCAAGTAGGCACGGCTGTTCTGAAGATAGTATTTCAGCGCATCCGTAGGCAGCACCTTCTCGTTAGCCTGTCGTCCCTCCTTGCGGTAGAGGTTGAAGATACGAGTCTTCTGCAGGAAGAGCACCGGACGTTCAGACTGCCAAGTGGCATTGATGATGTCCGTCTTGAACTTGCTGCAATAGCGGATGAAGAAGTCGCCACCCTCAATCAGCTCACCGTCGCTTGCAAGATACTGTACCACATTCCAGAAGTTGCCCAGCTCGCCGTTAGTCTTGCACTCACCATTCTGCTTCTTTATTCCCTCGATGATGACTTGCAGCATCTCGTCGAAAGTCAGTGTAGGGATGCTCTTTTGGAGCACCCGAAGCGCAGCCAACGGCACACACCAGTTGTTCATGATACGGTCCTCGCCCTTTTCACAGCCGAGAGCGTTGCCGACGATATTCTGCGTATCATGGAACGCCGTAGACCACGCCTGTTCAAAGTGTTTGCGCTGTTTGAGAATTTCGAGCGTCAGATGCGTCAGTCCCAGCGAGCGCATTTCAAGCAACACCTTATAATTCTGCTTCTCCTTGTCCGAGAACTCACTTCGAGGGAACTGCAGGAAGACGAGTCGGGTAAAGAGAGCGATATCCGATGTCGGCATCTCCTGACCAGAGAGGATGATGCCAGAGTCTACAGCCGTCGTCTCCTTCTTCTTGTCAAGATCCATATTCATGCGAGTACGACCGGTGCCGTCCCACAGACCCTTCAGGAACTCAATCATCTTCGGGTCGATATCATTCTTGTACTCGTCAATATGCGCAAGAGCATTAGCCGATTGCGCCACCGTGTCGTTCAGAGCCGATGGTGTAGAGTTTTGGATATTCGGTGCCGTGTAGCTGATTGTGAACAACGAAAGCAGCGTGTGGCCAAGCTCCGACTTGCCACTACCTTTCGGACCGAACAGATTGAGAATAGGGAACCAGTGGTTGGCAGAAGTAGAAGTCACCACGTCGCGGAAGAGCGTGGCGAGATAGAAACAGAAGCCTACACGTCCGTTGTCCCCATACACCTTGAACAGCTGCTCTGTAAACTCCTTCAGAGTAACCGAAGAAAGATTGAGATGCACAAACTGCTTCTCAAAGGTAAAGAGCTTCGGGTCGTTCTTGTATATGGACGAACTGGATGGCAGATAGAAGTTGCCTTTCTCCTTCAGCCTGACTATGCCAAATTCATCAGCCGGGATGAAATGGCAGTCGTAGAAAACACCGTTGCCAAAAGCGTAGAATCCGGCACGTTGCCAGCCCATTTGAGTGATTTCCGTAGCCGTCTCGGTCTTCTCGTATAGATATGATTTGAGTTTCGTTAGCTCCTTTTCCGTTCCTTTCCAAATGAAGTTGCCCAAGCCCTCGATTTTCTGCTTGAACTTAGCGAGAGCAATCAGATCCTCCTGTTTCAGTTCGAGAATTTCCTCATGCTTCATTGCATTCTTTATTTTATATAGACGTTTCGGATTTGTTGTATCTTTTATGTGGAACAGCGGAACCATTGTGAAGTTCGACCACTCGTAGACACTGCCTTTCTCCGTTATGGACATGTAGCAGCCGTGGTCGATATAAAAGCCGTATTTGTGGTTTAGGTCATCCTCATCCTGCTCCTTATGCTTCTTGTCCTGCTCCTCACGCAGCTTTCGCTCCTTATCCACCGCCTGGAGCCACAACCGTCTGCCCTGGTAATACTTCGTGAGCTTGCCGATATACATGGACACGCCTGTTTCGTCATCAATCAGCGACAGAAGATAAGCAATCTTCTTGATAGTCAGGCGCTGCTCCTCCGTGGTGTTCGTCTGCGGAAACAGTTTGTCCGCCATCCAAAGAATGAAGTCCGTCTCCTCCGTGGCGTTGAAGATATTGGTGTTTTTGAAGAACGTGTCCGGATCCTGCTTCTTCTTGTCGTCCGTGTCCGGGATTTCCTTGATGCTGACAGATAGACCATTTTCCATAGCCAGTGTTCCTGCCTCCATGACGACTTGTATGCCATGGCCATAGGGTTCTCCGTTCTTGGGTGGGTCAGCATCCGGAAGGAAACACACCTTGCTTGCTATGCGCTTGATAGTAGAGAAATGCGTTTCGTTCCACGCCGATCCGAGCGCAGCCACCGTATTGTATATGCCGATAGACTGTAAGCGCATACAATCCGGTGCCCCCTCGACGAGAAACATCTTATCCTGCTTTGCTGCCGTCTTCCAAGCATCCTCGATGCCGAAGAGGACAGTAGACTTGTGGAAGATGAGCGAGTCAGAACTATTGAGGTATTTGGGCTGCTGCTCATCCATGCAGCGAGCGGTGAAGCCAATTACATGCCCGAAACGGTCATGTATCTGTATGACGATACGATTTTGGTAGAAGTCATAGCCACCACGATTGAGAAGTCCCAATTCCTTCAGGAATTCCGCCTTTACTGGAAGCTGCTGCAATGCGTGCCCATCAGCCGTTGCATAGAGGGCGTGTCAAAACTCCCAATATAAATAAAAAAAACTC
>ULVP01038799.1_pt1:0-22500 | contig 24112 bp, 12 predicted proteins | sample 1959551 | NCBI WGS metagenome assembly ULVP01 (sample SAMEA4835789, study PRJEB28245) | human gut metagenome | biome: gut microbiome; material: fecal sample | place: Denmark | collected 2008 | reverse complement strand
GGGCCGCTTCATCAGCGACGGGTATAATACTATCACATCCTGGGCTATTGTGTCAACAGGTTTTTTTGAATTTTTTATGGTTCAGGGTTCAGGGTTCAGGGCGCCCTTGGGACGTGTTGGCACTTGATTACGTTTGAAAACCTCGATTGAATGAGAAATGAGAAATGCGAAATGGTGGTGCGGCGCATAAAAATATGGAAGCGCCGCGAAGTATAAATACTGGCGATGCCATGAGCTGGCATTCTAGTTACTAGTCACGAGTCACCAGTCACTTGAGACTCCTAATCCCTAGCTCCTAATCCCTAGCTACTCATCCCCTGCTTTCCAACTTCAGGATGGTGGCGGCTTCGCCGAGATCCTTCGGCTCAGGTCGCACTGTTTTGGCATTCGTTATCTCACTTACGACGTTTCTCGCCGCTCAGGATGACGAAACGGGGCGATGCCCGAAAGTCGTATTCAAGTCACCAGTCACTTGAGACTCCTAATCCCTAGCCACTCATCCCTACTTTCAAGCTTCCGGGTTCAGGGTTGTGGAGGTAGCTTCGCTGCAATATATATGGGGCGATACCCGAGGGTAAGTGGATAGCAGGTTTCCCGTTTGGAATTTCAAATCATTGACGGCCAGGCCGCGAATGACAAAGATTTCTCGCTTCGCTCGAAATGACGATATGGGAGTCTGACGTCTGATGTCTCCTAGTCTCTTCGTCTCTAATCCTTAATCCCTAATCCCTAATCCCTAGCTACTAATCCTTAATCACCAGTTACCAGTCGCTTGATGCTTTAAATTCCTAGCCTACCGTCGTCCCTTCATTGTATAATGAGACAACACATTTCCTTTTATAAAGAGGAAGGGGGGGCTCGCATGAAGGATGAGGAACTGCTCGCACGCAAGAAGAGGCTTTCTGCGATTTTGCTGCATCGGCTGAACCGCCATTTCTATCCGCTTGCATGCCGCAGCTTTTCTTTGGATGCCCTGTCCATCGATCAGGCTTTTGCCGGGGTCGCCGCAGGGCTCTCTGCCCGGGAGCGGTCCATGGTGGTGAGAATGTATGTGCATTTCCGTCTGGCACTGGCTGAGATGTTTCTGGAGACGGACGCGGAGAGTTCTTCGTTTCTTTCCCTTACACTGGCAGGGAAGCTGTCTTTGGATGTGACGGGGCAATTTTCCAAGGCCTTTCCTCATGTCCGTGATGGGCTCTCGTATTTCTTTTCTTCGACGGGGAAGCCGGAGGCCGGGATCTTGCCGCTCGTGTCACTTCTCTCTCTTGAAACGGGGCTCTCGCTTGCGCCCTATGTGGATTTCTTCCGGAAAGAAACGCTCTCTTATATAGATAGGATGCAGCGCGATGGGACGGATTTCCTGGCAGCGCTGTCTTTCTGTGATCCGGAGTATCACGCCGGGGATACGCGCCTCCCTGCCTTTCTCTGTCTGGCATTGGGCGAGGCAGAGGGGCGTGCCTTGGCAGCGCAGGTCTTTGAAAGCGCTCAGATGCTGGGGACGCTGGAACAGTGTCTCTCTCCGTTGTATCCGCTGAAGGATGCAGCGCGTGCGCGCTTTCTCTATGCTTATGTGCGGTTTCGCGCACATGTTTCCTCCTTCTTCGTGTCGTATCTTAGGCAGGAGCGTGCCATGCGGACGGCGATCCTAAGAGGGGTGCTGACTTCGCCTTGCTTTACACGCTGGGTGCATCGAATGCAGATGCAGGGATTTCTTTCGAACAGGGATCAAGAGGAGTCACAGCGTTTTTATCTCAAGGTGAATATGTTCCTTCGCCAGTGGGCGATCTTCGATCCGAAGCAGCCGCAGTATTATTATCATTATTTTCCCGATTTCACGCACTCGATCACGGCTCGGACGGAAGCGGAGGATTTTGATGCACGGGTCACGGTGCTGCTGCAAGAGATCCTTCGCATCACCGGTGCAGATCCGCTTCCGCCGGACGCCATGGGATTCCTCGTACAGGAAACGAAAACGTACTTGGTGAATATGGCGCACACGGTCTATTTTTCTTATTCGCTGGGCCTGCGCCGTCCGGAGGATTTCGTGGCGGCGAGGTACCGGAGAAAGGAAGGCTCGTCGCTCCTGCATCAGATCAAGAGGGCGCTGGGACTCAAGGGGTAAGGGGGAAGGGTTCAGGGTTCTAAGGGTTCAGAGGGTTCAATGGGATGGTGCGGCGCATTTCGTCATCCTGAGCGGAGAAAAACGTCGTATGTTAAAAAATGGCTTATTTGAAATAGGAGAACCGAGTCGAAGGATCTAAGCGCCGTGGAGTTTTGAATATACGTTATCCTTGGAAAATAAGAAACCCTTAGAACCCTTAGAACCTTCTGCACCTTTTTAACCTGCTGAATGGTGGAGGTCCCGTTTTGAGAGCTGCCCATGCTGTCCATTCACCCGTGAACTATCTTCTCTCATTCTTGCCCGCCCGGCCCGATTTCCTATATAATGAAGACAAAGAGCAAGGCGCTCCAAATTCACGATAAAGGAGGAAGGAAGATGAAGTACGCAAAGAAACCGATGGCCCTCATTCTGTCGCTCGTCCTGTGCATGGGCCTTTCTGCCTGTGGAAACGATCCGCCGAAGCCACCGCCCGATTCGTTTGAAGGCATGGTGAAAGAGTCGAAGATTTCCGAAGAGAGCAGCCGCTATCTGGGAAGCTGGCAGGGCGAAGAAGAGAACCGTCTTGAGATCGAGAAGAGCGGTGAGACAGAAGAAGTGCGCGTCGCACTCTATGATGCCAAAGGAGAAATCTATGCCAGCGGCTACCTGCAGCCTGTCAAGAAATATGGAGCGGACTATTTCTACAATGAACACGACGGCATGGCGCACCGCACTTGGATCGACAGCGAGAACAGCGATGTCCTCCGTATGGACGCCTTCGGTATCTTCACGAGAGCACCAGAAGGTGCGGAGGAAGAGAGCTTTGATTTCCAGCCGCTGGAAGGCACTTGGGCGATGGATGGAGCGAAAAATCCCAAGAGTGTGCTGGATATCGATGACGAAGGCGGCTGGCACCTGCGCGAACGGCCAGGAAAGAAAGGCAAATTCAAAGAAGTGGACAGCGGAACCCTGCGCGCGAAAGGCGAAGGCCGCTTCGAAGCCGTCTCTGACGATCACGAAGGCGTCGTGTACGACATGACCGTCGTCGATAAAAAGACACTTTACTGGGGCGGAGAAAACGATCATTATCAGAAGATGAAATAGCAAAAAGCCATGGGCGGGCATGCCCATGGCTTTTATGGTGGTTTTTGAAAATCCGTGCAAAGAGGTGTAAGGCTTGAATACCACGTTTGGGCATCGCCGTTTACAAAAATCGGCGCAAAGCGCCGCACTTGAGACGCTTTTCCCCGCTCTCTTTCATACCGCCTGTGCCCTATCCGCCCCTTCGGGGCACCTTCCCCTCGAGGGGAAGGCTGACGATACGGGAATACCGTCATCTAACATGCAGCGAAGCCGCCACCGGAACCCGTAGGGATAAGTAGCTAGGGATTAGGGATTGGGGACTAGACTGGAAGACTGAGAGACTAGGAGACATCAGACACCTGACTTCTATCCTCCAGCCTTAGGGCATCGCCGTTTACAAAAGTCGACGCTCGGGTGCTTTCGTAAACAGCACACTCGAGACGCTCCTTCCCGCGCTCTTTCATACCGCCTGTGCCCTATCCGCCCCTTAGGGGCACCTTCCCCTCGAGAGGAAGGCTGACGATACGAGAATACCGTCATCTAAAATGCGGCGAAACCGCCACCTGAACCCGTAGGGATAAGTAGCTAGGGATTAGGGATTGGGAATTAGACTGAGAGACATCAGATACCTGACTTCTATCCTCCAACCTTCGGGCATCGCCGTTTACAAAAATCGGCGCAAAGCGCCGCACCTCTTAGCCTTCCCCCTTGGGGAAGGGGGACCGCGTCAGCGGTGGATAGGGTGCTTTCGTAAGCGACGCACTTGAGACGCTTTTCCCCGCTCTCTTTCATACCGACTGTGCCCTATCCGCCCCTTCGGGGCACCTTCCCCTCGAGGGGAAGGCTGACGATACGAGAATACCGTCATCTAACATGCGGCGAAGCCGCCACCCGAACCCTGAACCCGCCAACCAAAAAGCGAACCCCTTTCGAGGTTCGCTTTTTTCATACTGCTGTTCGTTTATTTTTCGTCTCTATGCTTGATGGCTGCTTCGATGAGGCCGCGGAAGAGCGGGTGCGGACGGTTCGGGCGGCTCTTGAATTCCGGATGAGCCTGGGTGGCTTCGAAGTACGGATGATCCTTGAGCTCGATCGTTTCGACGAGGCGTCCGTCCGGGCTGGTGCCGCAGATGACGAGGCCTGCTTTTTCAAGCTCCGGACGAAGGGCATTGGAGACTTCGTATCTATGGCGATGACGTTCGTAGACGATCTCCTGACCGCCGTAGAGTTCTCTGGCTTTGCTGCCTTCCTTGAGCTTGCACGGATAGATGCCAAGGCGCATGGTGCCGCCTTTTTCGGTGACGTCTTCCTGGTCTGGCATGAGGTCGATGACAGGGTACTGGGTGTCCGGAATGAATTCGGAGGAGTTTGCACCGGTCATGCCGCATACATTTCTGGCAAATTCAATGACGGCGCACTGCATACCGAGGCAGAGGCCGAGGAAGGGGATCTTATTGACGCGCGCATACTTGATGGTGTCGATCTTGCCTTCGACGCCGCGGTAGCCGAAGCCGCCGGGGACGACGATGCCGTCGATGCCCTGGAATACTTCGCGAAGATCCGGTTTCTCTTCTTCGAGGACTTCGGAATTGATCCAGTGGACTTTGACTTTGTTGCCGAAAGCGTAGCCGGCATGGGACAGAGATTCGACGACGGAGAGGTAGGCGTCATGGAGTTCGACATATTTCCCGACGAGAGCGATGTTGACCTCTTTTTCGGAGGAAACGATGCGGTCCACCATCGCTTTCCAGTCTTCCATGTCGCACTTGGTGTCTTCCATGCCGAGTTTCTGGAGGACGATGTGATCGAGGCCTTCTTCCTGCAGGAGAAGCGGTACTTCATAGATGCTCTTTGCCGTGAGGTTATTGATGACAGCTTCGGGTTCTACGTCGCAGAACATGCCGATCTTTCTCTTCATATCCGGAGAGAGTGCCTTCACGGTACGGCAGACGATGACGTCCGGCTGGATGCCGATGGAGCGCAGCTCCTTGACGGAGTGCTGGGTCGGCTTTGTCTTGAGTTCGTCAGCGGCTTCGATGTATGGTACGAGTGTGACGTGAATATAGATGACGTCATTTCGATTCGGTACGTCTTTCTTGACCTGGCGGATGGCTTCGAGGAATGGCAGGGACTCGATATCACCGACGGTGCCGCCGATCTCCGTGATGACGATGTCTGCATTGTCATTTCTGCCGACACGGAGCACGCGGTCTTTGATCTCGTTCGTGATATGCGGGATGACCTGAATGGTGGAACCTAGGTATTCGCCCTTTCTTTCTTTGTTGATGACAGCCTGATAGACCTTGCCTGTGGTGACATTGGATGCCTTGGACAGATTTTCATCGATGAATCTTTCGTAATGACCGAGATCCAGATCGGTTTCCGCGCCGTCATCGGTGACGAAGACCTCGCCGTGCTGGTACGGGCTCATGGTGCCCGGGTCGATATTGATGTAAGGGTCGAATTTCTGAATGGTGACTTTGTAGCCTCTGTTCTTCAGCAGTCTGCCCAGGGATGCAGCGGTGATGCCTTTGCCCAGGGATGAAACGACGCCGCCTGTTACGAAGATGTATTTTGTCATGGGACCTCCTTTGAGATAGGGTGGATAGGAAGAGTGACTGGTCGCTGGTGACCAGGAAATGAGCTGTGATAGGTTTAGCAGGTGCAGCGCGGCGCATCCTATGACACCGCGAAGCATTTGAACCTGTGAGGCCTATCCTTTCCTTACATTTTTTCCGGAGCGGTAATGCCTAAGATGGTGAGGGCGTGGACCAGGACGTACTGGACGGCGGTGATGAGGCCGAGACGCGCCTGCGTGACTTCGCTGTCTACACCAAGGATACGGCATTCTCTATAGAAATGATGGAAGAGTGCTGCCAGCTCGTATGCATATTTGGCGATACGCTGCGGAGCTCTTTCTTTCGCGGCTCCGTCGATGAGCTGGTGATAGTTTTCCATCTTTTTGATCAGATCCATTTCACATTCTTCTTTGAGGCAGGTGAAATCGACGCCGGTGAACTGGGGATCCCAAGTGACCTTGGCTTCCTTCGCCTGACGGAAGAGGCTGTGAATGCGGGCATTCGCATACTGGATGTAATAGACCGGATTATCGCTGGACTGTTTCTTGGCCAGGTCGATATCGAAGTCCATCTGGGAGTCCAGTGTGCGGGCGCAGAAGAAATAGCGTGCTGCATCGGTGCCGACTTCTTCCATCAGCTCGCGCAGCGATACGGCCTGTCCGGTACGCTTGGACATTTTGACCGGCTGTCCGTCGCGGAGAAGTGTCACCATCTGGAGCAGCATGATCTCGAAATCATCCGGGTTGTAGCCCAAAAATTTCATGGCTGTCTTCAGACGGATGATGTAGCCATGGTGATCCGCTCCCCAGATATCGATGAGCTTGTTGTAGCCGCGGCGGATCTTATTTCCTACATAGGCAATATCGGAGCAGAAATAGGTCGGCACGCCATTCGTGCGGATGACCACGCGGTCCTTGTCATCGCCGTTCTTTGTGGTGCGGAGCCAAAGAGCGCCGTCCTTCTCGTACATATTGTCTTCGTCCTTCAGGACTTTGAGCGCTTCATTCACCTGATCCGGATAGAGAGATTTTTCGGAGAACCAATTGTCGAAGTCGACGTGGAATTCCTGCAGATCCTTCTTGAGGTCTGCGAGCTTTTCCTGAAGGCCGCGCTCTTTGAAGATCTCCAGACGTTCTTTCTCATCCATATCGAGGTACTTCTTGCCATCCTTGGCAAGGATATTCTTCGCTGTATCGATGATATCCTGTCCATGGTAGCCGTCTTCCGGGATCTCGGCATCCAGACCGCAGAGCTGGAGATAGCGTGCATTGATGGATTCCGCCAGATGATCGATCTGGTTGCCGGCATCATTCACATAGTATTCCGACAGTACATCATAGCCGGCCGCGCGCAGCAGATTCACCATCGCCGAGCCATAGGCAGCGCCTCTGGCGTGTCCGATGTGGAGAAGGCCGGTCGGATTTGCCGAGACATACTCGACAAGGATGCGGTCTTTTTTATTTTTCGGCAGATCCCCGTAGGAAGGGCCAGCCTTCAGGATCTGCTTCAGCTCGCTGTACACCGTATCTGCGGCAAGGTAGAAATTGATGAAGCCGGCACCCGCGATCTCCGTCCGAGTGACCAGCGGTGTGTCCAGATGCTTCACGATGGATTCTGCGATCATGCGCGGTGCTTTGTGAGCTGTTCTCGCCCACTGCATAGCCGCATTGGTGGAATAATCACCAAATTCCTTGGATTTCGGCACTTCCAGACGCTGTACAGCCGCGTAATCGCCCTCCGGCAGTTCACCGGCAGCGATAGCTGCCTCTTTCGCTTTCTCAATGATTTCTTTCAGTTCTTCTCTGACTTCCATGAATCCTCCGGATCCTCCCGAACTTCTACAATAATTTCATTCAAATGGTTAAACAGGCCCTTCAGCTCCACATCATAGGAAAGGCGCATACGTCCCTTCCCCGCCTCGATCGAGTCTTCGATCTCGCGCGTCACGACGTAGATATCCATCGTGCCCATCGGGGTCTCGTACAGGGAGTGGTTCTTCTCTCCGATGCGGTAGACCTGCTCCTGCAGGAAGCTGCCGTCTCGGATGAGGCGCACGTGGTCTTTGTGGATCTCCAGCGTGGTCGTCGTCCCTTCCATGCCGGCCAGCTTGGTCTCCTCATAGGAAACGTACTTCATGCCGTCCTTCTCGCCATAGATGCCCGGCGTTTCCAGGGTGATTTTCTCATCCTTTCCCGCCTCATTCCGCTGCAGAGAAGTGACATTGATGATGACCTTTTTTTCCAAGACTGACCGCCCCCTTGTTCTATTTATAATCCTATTTATTATATCATAGAAAGCCGCCTTTTCTAAGAGCTTCTACGAATTTCCATGACTACTTATTGTAGCGTAGTTTTTGGCGGCGGTCAAGGAGGGAGGGTTCGGGGTTCAGGGTTGTGGTGGCGGCTTCGCCGCAAGTATAAATAGGGCAATGCCCTAAGATGGTGGGTGATGCGGTATCCTAGCATCGTCATTCCGAGCAAAGCGAGAAATCTTTGTCATTCGCAGTCAGGGACTCGCGCTTCCCCCCACATGTGCCGCGCTGTTCCGCTTTCCTCAGCTGTCTTTCATCCCGCCTGTACCCTATCCGCCCCTTCGGGGCACCTTCCCCTCGAGGGGAAGGCTGCGATGCGAGGGAAGCCTGCCAGCAAGAGACTTTCGGACATCGCCACTATTTGTACTCCGTGGCGCTTCTATATTCTGATGCGCCGCACCGCCATTTCGCATTTCTCATTTCTAATTTCTCATTCAAGCAAAGCTTTCATTCCCAGTCAAGGGGGCAGCACGCCCCACAGGCTAGCCCTGAACCTTGAACCCTTCCCCTCAATACAAAATCCCGCCGGAGTAACTCCGACGGGATCTTTTCCCCATTATACTTCTGCCTTTTTCCCGATGCGGCGTTCCTTATACGCCGCGAGTCTGGCATCGCGGATCTCGAGATGTCCGAAGTATTTCTTCGTCTCAGAAACGATGACGCCCGAAAGCCCGAGAAGGGCGATGAGGTTTGGAATGGCCATGAGGCCGTTTACGATATCAGCCAGCGCCCAGATGGCTTCCAGCTTCAGGAAGACTGCGGAAGCCAGCACGGCGATGTAGCACACGCGGTACACAGGGATGGTCTTCGTGCCGAAGAGGTATTCCCAGCAGCGTTCCCCATAGTAGTTCCATCCGATGATGGTGGTGAAAGCAAAGAGCGTTAAGGAGATCGTCAGAAGGAAGGGAGCGAAAGCGCCGTAGGTCGTCGCAAAAGCCGCCTGCGTGAGCTCGGCGCCATTGAGCTCTCCCAGCCACTGGCCGGACACGATGATGGTGAGGCCGGTCATGGTGCAGATGATGATGGTATCGATGAAGGTGCCTGTCATGGAGATCAGTCCCTGCTCGGCCGGCCACTTGGTCTTGGCTGCCGCCGCTACGATCGGCGCAGAGCCGAGACCGGACTCATTCGAGTACAGGCCGCGGGCGATACCGCTTCGAAGGACGAGCATGACGCCGGCGCCTGCGAAGCCGCCGGCCGCTGCGGTACCATTGAAGGCTCCGTCGATGACGAGAGCGATCGCATGCGGCAGTTCACCCGCATTGAGACCGAGGAAGATCACGGTGACGATGAAATAAACGACTGCCATCGCCGGAACGATCTTGGAGGCTGTCTTGGAGATCGATTTCAAGCCGCCAAAGGTGATGATCGCAACAAGGATCGTGATGACGGCGCAGGTGATGTAGGTGGAGACCCCGAATCCTGCCTGCACGGAAGCCGTGATCGCATTCATCTGCGTGGTCGTACCACTGCCGAGCATGGCCGTCATGATGCCGAAGATGGCGAAAGCGACAGCGAGAGGCTTCCATTTCTTGCCAAGCCCCATTTCGATATAGTACATCGGGCCGCCGGCAATATTGCCCTGGTCATCCACCCCTCTGTACTTGACCGCAAGGCACCCTTCCGCATACTTGGTCGCCATGCCGAAGAAAGCGGCAAGCCACATCCAGAAGAGCGCGCCCGGGCCACCGAGCTTGATCGCCGTCGCTACGCCGACGATATTTCCCGTGCCGACCGTCGCAGCGAGCGCTGTGCAGAGTGCCTTGAAGCTGTCGATGTCGCCATCGCCCTTGTTTCTCGCAAAGAAAATCAGCTTCAGTGCGCGCGGCAGTTTCAATACCTGCAGGAGCGAGAGCCGGCAGGTCAGCAGTACCCCTGTGCCAACGAGAAGCACCAGAAGCCATGGCCCCCACACGAGCCCGTCGATCTGGTTCAAAATATCTGTCATCATGTTTCCTCCTATTTTCCCTTTCTCTGAAAAGAGTGAGCGCCCCAAGGGTCGCCTGTGAACCTAAGGAAACGCTGATTAAATCGCAGAGTCAGATTTCATAAGAATTTTTATACACTGCTTCGTCATTATTCTCCTTAAATAGCGCGCTATTCGCGTCGAATCATTCCTTGCATTTTATAAAAATTCAAGAATGAAATCTGGCAACGATTTAATCAGTGTTTCCCTAAAAAAGCCGGTCCTGTATAAAATAAAAACAGAACCGGCTTCATGAGCTTTCCTCATGAAATCGGCTCTGTCCTTTGGCCTGAGAGATTACAGCGTTTCCGCCTATGCCCCTTCGGCTCTCATTGAAGAGATCTCCAGAGATCTGTCCCCATGGAGTTTCGTGTTCACTGAACGCCTGATAGTGTTACTCCTTCGGCAGCCTCGGGCATTGCCCTCGGTCTTTTTCCCCATGGATCATCCAAGTCAGTATAGAGTTGTTATGTGTGTTTGGGTGACTAGTGACTAGTGACTGGTGGCTAGCGACTTAAATGCCATCTTCGAGCATCGCCTTATTTATACTCCGCGGCGCTTCTGTTTTTATGCGCCGCACCACCATTTCTCATTTCTAATTTCTCATTTCTCATTCAAGAAAGGCTTTCAAACGGAACCAAAGGTGGCACACCCTACGGGATAGCCCTAAATCCTCTTATTCCATTTCCGCATCCTTCTCTGTCGCATTGACAGCCACAGCGACCGCTGCATCGCCGGTGATATTGAGGCAGGTACGGAACATGTCGAGCACACGATCGATGCCGGCTACCAGTGCCAGCCCTTCGAGCGGCAGACCGACAGACTGCAGGACCATCGCCAGCATGATGAGGCCGGCGCCCGGTACGCCTGCGGTACCGATGGAAGCCAGTGTCCCGGTCAGGACGATCATCAACATCTGATCAAAGGTCAGCGGGATACCGAAGACATTCGCGATGAAAAGGGAACAAACGCCCATGTAAAGAGCCGTCCCGTCCATATTGATGGTCGCGCCCAGCGGAAGGACGAAAGAAGCGATATCTCTCTTAACCCCCAGCTTCGTCTGGACATTTTTCATATTGACAGGAAGCGTACCGGCAGAAGAGCAGGTGGTGAAGCCGATCGCCATAGCTTCCGACATGCCGCGGAAGAATGTGAGCGGGCTCATGTGTGCAGAGACACCGGCAAGCGTCGAGTATACGCCGACAGCATGGATGCAGCAGCCGATCGCCATACAAAGGATGACTGATAAGAGCGGAAGCAGCACCTTCGGGCCATTCATGACGACGACCGGAAGCAGCAGGCAGAAGACGCCGATCGGTGCAAGACGCATGATCATGGCGATGATCTTGTAGCATACCTCAGCCATCGCATCGAAGAAGGAGATCAGGATCTCCGCACGCTTTCCGCCGACGGAAATGATACCGGCCCCGGTGAAGAGCGCAAAGATAATGATCGGAAGGATGTCCGCCTTCGCCATGGAAGCGATCGGATTCGACGGGATCATTGCGACAAAGACCTGCATGATCGACGGCGCTTCCTTCACCTTCGGTGCTTCTGCCGTCGGCAGAGCCATGCCGATGCCCGGCTCGATCGCCATAGCGACGGCAAAGCCGATCACGATCGCGATCGCTGTCGTCACCATGTAAATGACGAGTGTCTTCACTCCGATGCGTCCCAGCTTCTTCATATCCCCCATGGATGTCATGCCCACGATGAGAGAACAGAAGACCACCGGAACGATCATCATTTTGATGAGATTGATAAACATGGTGCCGATCGGCGCGATCCACATCTTGACCGGAGCCGCCGCACCCTCTCCCAGCATCAGTCCTACCACCACAGATAAGACCAATGACAGAAAAATTTGAATAGACAGATTCATTTCTTCCCTCCTGCACCAGAGCGGCTGTCCCATGGACGCCATTGCCCTGACCTATTAAAATCAATGACTACATTATAGGCGCACCCATGCTGAATGACCAATAGATTTGTAAAATCATCTATACATTTTCATGTAATTTACAATCCGATGTTTAATGAATTATATGATTCCATTCTCTTATGTTTTACATTATATAATTTTTGCCATTTTTCTATATTTTTCATTTTTTATAATCATTTGTTTATTGATGTATATGCTCGCAATAGTTGGTGTGTACGCTTGTCTCGCCTCAGGGGGAGAGTGACCGGGACCGGCATGCCTTCATATCCCGCTGCCAGAGAAGCATCGAGAAGCCGCTAGAGATCTCACGCTTTCTTTATCCAAGGCTCCTCATCCTCTTCCTGCAACCCCTGATCCACTCCTTGGAAAGGGCTCCATCAAAAAGGAGCAGCCGCCTCACAGCAGCTGCTCGCTCATTCCTAAGGGATTTCACTATATTTATTTTATACCTTATATATAGGCATCAGATCTTCTGTGCTTCTTCTGCTTCCGCAAGAGCTTCCTTGCGAGCCGCTGCCTTTTCCTTTTCGATCACAGCCTGGAAGGAGAAGACTTCTTCCTTGATGACCGGAGCCAGGACGAGGATGGAGATCAGGTTCGGGATCGCCATGAGGGCATTCGCGATATCGGAGAGGTTCCAAACCAGATCGAGGGTCTGGGTCGCACCGACATAAACGACCAGAGAGAAGACAACGCGGTAAATGATGTTGTACTTATGGGTACCGAAGAGATATTCCCAAGCCTTTTCACCATTGTATTCCCAACCGAGGATGGTGGAGTAAGCAAAGAGGATGATACCGATGGAAACGATGTAAGAACCGATGACGCCGATATTGGAAGAAAATGCTGCCATGGTGAGTGCTACGCCGGTGAGCGGCTTGCCATCCGCACCAACCATGCCGAGCACGCCGGAGGAGGCGATGGTAAGGCCGGTGATGGTGCAGACTACGATGGTATCGATGAAGGTACCGGTCATGGAGATGTAGCCCTGTCTTGCCGGGTGATCCGTGGTGGAGGCTGCGGCGGAAATCGCTGCCGAGCCAAGGCCGGCTTCATTGGAGAAGCAGCCGCGCGCTACGCCATAGCGCATCGCATTCATGACGGAAACAGTGATGGTACCGACGACGCCGCCTTCGACAGCCGTAGGATCGAAAGCCATCATCACGATGAGGTAGAGACCATGCGGAATGTTTTCGATGTTAAGAAGGATGCAGGAAAGGCCAGCCAGGATGTAGAAGACGGCCATGCCGGGAACAACGACGGAAGAGACCTTGGAGATCGAAGTGATACCACCGACGATGACAGCGAGGGTCATGACAGTCAGGACTGCGCCCACGATCTCATTCGATACGCCGAAGGTGGTGTTGATCGCGGTGGAGATCGAATTCGCCTGCGTCATGTTGCCGATACCGAAGGAAGCAAGGACAGCGAAGAGAGCGAAAGCAGTACCCAGGAAGAGACCGGCTTTTTTGTTTTTGAAGCCGTTCTTCATGGTGAACATCGGGCCGCCCTTCATTTCGCCCTTGGCATTCACTTCACGGAACTTGAAGCCGAGCATACATTCAGAGAACTTGGTCGTAAGGCCGAAGCATGCGGAGATCCACATCCAGACCAGAGCGCCCGGGCCGCCGGCGAACATTGCCGTCGCGACACCGACGATATTACCTGTACCGATGGTCGCAGCAAGCGCAGTCATCAGCGCAGAGAAAGGAGAAACGTCACCGCTCCCGACCTTGGTCGTGCGAGACTTCTTCGAAAAGATCATTTTTAATGCGTATGGCAGATTTCTCCAGGTCAGGAAACGCAGCTTCAGTGTCATGTAGACACCCGTACCGACCAGAAGACACAGCATGACAGGCCCCCATACGAAGCTGTCAAGCTCACCGACAAGTTGATTGATTTGCACCATATCCATTGTAAAATCCCCCTTATTCCCGTAACTGTTCTTATTATGATAAGAAACAAAAAATCGCCGCACTCAGTCTTATGTTCGAAGAAGACTGAAGCTGGCGAATTCATAGATCATGAAAACAAGGGAGTTACCCAAGTGCCAGCCCTGTCCTTTTGCCTGAGAGATTCAGGATTTCTACGGGTGAAATCCTTTAACACCTTCGGCCCTCGCATCTTCTCAGCGAGCTTCTCCAGAGTCGTGTCCGTACACAGTTTCGTGTTCTTACTGAACGCCTGATAGTGTTACTCCTTCGGCAGAAGATCATAAAGACCTTCATTTTTCAGTGTACATCATCCACCTATATGGTATGCGGCAACATACATTTTTCGCTTGGACTTTCCAGATTCTGAATTCCGAAGCCTCAAGTGATTTACTTAGATTATACACGATGAAAATCAAAATGCAACATGCGAATTTTGCCCATTTTCCATATTGTAAACCTTTTGCTATGCTAAAGTTTCTCTCTTGTGCTTTTTACGAATATTTTCTGCACACTTACGATACCTATATGATTTATATCTTTTTTGTAGCTACTTTAATTTCATCAAATTTCAATAGGAAAAGTATATCAATTTTGGTATCGTGATGGGTCTTGTAAATGATAAATGAATGCTCATGACAGCAAGATCAGGTACCGGGCGCGGGATACCGGAAGCCAATTCACCGCAAATGTTAGATGGCGATTCATCTGTATCGATGGCAGTGAAGCTGGCGCGTCATGTCTCATTTCTCCTATGCACAGCTCCTGCATCCAGCGAGTTGCCCTCATTTCTTCCAATAAAAAATCCCCTATCCTGTTGGAATTCAGAGGAACAGGATAGGGGGGATGTCCCACTTCCTAGGGAAGTGAGGGGGGACAACGATATGGATACGGGAGATGCTTTCGCACTCCTTCGATACAGTGACCGTTGACCAAGCACCGGTCACCCGTGATCAGCGATCAGATCTTCGCATGTTCACCAGCGGTGACGCCGGCTTTCTTTTCTGCCTTTTCTTTTTCAAGGACGATCTGGAAGCGTTCTACTTCTTCCTTGATGACAGGCGAGAGGATGAGCAGGGAGATCAGGTTCGGGATCGCCATGAGAGCATTGGCGATATCGGAAAGGTTCCACACCAGATCGAGGGTCTGGGTAGCGCCTACATAAACGACCAGGGAGAAAATCACGCGGTAGACCATGTTGTATTTATGAGTGCCAAAGAGGTATTCCCAAGCCTTTTCACCATGATATTCCCAGCCGAGGATGGTGGAGAAGGCGAAGAGGATGATGCCGATAGCGACGATCAGAGCGCCGATCTCACCGATATTGGTGGAGAAGGCAGCCATGGTAAGTTCTACGCCTTTCAGAGGCTTGCCGTCAGCGCCGGTCATGCCGAGGACGCCGGAGGCTGCGATGGTGATGCCGGTGATGGAGCAGACAACGATGGTATCCCAGAAGGTACCGGTCATATTGATATAGCCCTGACGGACCGGATCATCAGTGGTAGCTGCTGCTGCGGTGATAGCGGCAGAGCCCATGCCGGCTTCATTGGAGAAGCAGCCGCGAGCGACACCGAAACGGACTGCATTCATGACAGAAGCGGTGATGCCGCCGAGGACGCCGCCGCCGACTGCCTGTGGATCGAAAGCCATCATGAAAATGAGATAGAGACCATGTGGAACGTTCTGGATATTGAGGATGATGCAGAGGAGACCGGCGATGACATAGAAGAAAGCCATAGCCGGAACGACAACCGAGGAGACCTTGGAAATGGTTTTGATACCGCCGACGATGATGATGAGAGAAAGAATGGTCAGGATGACACCGCAGACTTCAGGAGACATGCCGAAGGTGGTATGTACAGCACCGGAGATGGAGTTTGCCTGGGTCATGTTGCCGATCCCGAAGGAAGCGATGACAGCGAAGAGTGCGAAGAGGACGCCCATGACGGAGCCAAGCGTTTTGTTCTTGAAGCCGTTCTTCATGGTGAACATCGGGCCGCCTTTCATTTCGCCCTTTGCATTGACTTCGCGATACTTGATCGCGAGCATGCATTCAGAGAATTTCGATGTGAGGCCGAAGCAGGCGGAGATCCACATCCAGACCAGAGCGCCAGGGCCGCCGGCGAACATAGCCGTCGCTACGCCGACGATATTGCCGGTGCCGATGGTCGCAGCGAGTGCGGTCATCAGTGCGGAGAATGGCGATACATCGCCCGTGCCGCGTTTCTTGGTGCGGGCTTCTTTGGAAAGGACGCTGCCGATCGCATACGGCAGGTTCCGCCAGGTTCTGAATTTCAATAAGCAGGTGAGGTACACGCCGGTACCGACCAGCAGGGTAAGCATGATAGGGCCCCATACGAGGCTGTCAATTTCATTGACGACTGAATTGATTGCAGCCATGTCCATAATAAATATCCCCCTTTAATCGATTTGCCCGTTTCTTTAAAAAACAAAACCGCCGAGCCCAGGTAAGAGATCTACGGGCTGGCGGTCGATAAATGTATGTATGCATCCACGCATAAGGGTATTACCCCATTGCCAGCCCTGTCCTTTTGCCTGAGAGATTCGGGATCCACGGGTGAGATCCCTTTACACCTTCGGCGCCCGCATCCTTTCCGCGGGACTCTCCAGAGTTGTGTCCGTACACAGTTTCGTATTCCAATGAACGCCTGATAGTGTTACTCCTTCGGCAGGCTGGAAGTTTATCACTTCTTTCAGGTCCTGATCTCTTATAAGAAGAAATCGCCGCCCGGGGTCGCCTTTTTTCAGTGTACTTCATCCACGCACTATGAAATTTTCATGCACTTCTGGTTTTCTTTCGAGAAACAAGCTTCTGAATTCCCTCTATTGGAAAATCTGCCGGGCATGTCGGCCTATATTCAAAGGTCATGAGCCTTCGACTATACGATGTGAGTGACTGGTGACTAGGGATTAGGGTTAGCCCGTGGGGCATACCGCCCTTTGATTACGTGCAAAAGAGGTTCAGCGGGTTCTGTGGGTTCTACGGGTTCAAAGGGGTCGGTGCGGCGCATTTCGTCATCCTGAGCGGAGAAAAACGTCGTATATGAGAGAATAGCTTATCTAAAGCATGAGAACTGAGTCGAAGGATCTAAGCGCCGCGGAGTTTTAAAATATGCGGTATTCACGAAAGATGGGAAACCTGTGAATCTTTTGAACCTTTAGAACCTGTTTCCCCTATGAGACTTCGTAAGCAGGGAATAAGAATAGTCTCTTTCAAACTTGTGGTGGCGGCTTCTCCGCTTTTTTAGAAAAGGCATCCCCCGTATCGTCATTTCGAGCGCAGCCGAGAAATCTTTCTTGCAGACCGTCAAACGTCGCTTGCTTGAAAGCCTTAAAGCGATGCATCGAGTCATCGTTTCCATAGAGGCTTATAAGAGCTGATTCCATTCTGCAATGGAGATCCCTCGACTTCGCTCGGGATGACAGCCCGGGGAAACCGCCAGTCCCCTTTCTAATCCCTAATCCCTTCTCTCTAAAACCTGCGGCGCTTCCATCTTTTTCACGCCGCTACCACCATTTCTCATTTCTAACTAAAATACAAAAGCCCGCAGGAGATCAGATCTCCTTAGCGGGCTTCCTTGCTCAAGATATGCATTTCGCCATTTATAAAGAGGTAGGGCCTCCGCGGCGGGGAAGACTTTCTGGGGATCTTCCCCGCCGCCCGGCAGACTCCTTGGATCAGTTTAGGAGGGCTTATCCGAAGGAGTGCCCTTTGCCGGATGGGGTGTCATATTATGCCGCCGGGAAGGAAAATGGGAAAACCTTCAGGGAGGAAATAATATGTTATATCAGGACCTGATGCTAGTCCTCGAGACTTTCTTGAGCCTTGGACATGGTGACCTTGCTGGGATCTAAATCTTCGTATTCTTCGTATTCTTTACCAGTTTTGAGATGGTCGAAATATTTAGCTGTCTCTCTTACGACGACGCCGGAGAGAGCCAGAAGGGCGATCAGGTTTGGAATAGCCATGAGACCATTGACGATATCCGCCAGGACCCAGATGGCTTCAAGCTTCAGGAATGCGCCGCTTGCGACGAGGATGATGAAGATGATGCGATAGGGAAGGACGCCCTTCGTGCCGCAGAGATAGATCATGCAGCGTTCCCCATAGTAGTTCCATCCGAGGATGGTGGTGAAAGCGAAGAGGATCAGCCCGATCATCAGCATATAGCCGCCGAATACGGGGAATGCATCTTTGAAAGCGGCATTCGTGAGTGCTGCACCGTTGAGACCATTCATCCATTCGCCGGAAACGACGATGGAAAGACCGGTCAGTGTGCAGATGATGATGGTATCGATGAAGGTACCGGTCATAGAGATCAGACCCTGTTCTGCAGGCCATTTGGTCTTAGCGGCAGCAGCTACGATAGGAGCAGAGCCGAGGCCGGATTCATTGGAGAATACGCCTCTGGCGATACCATTTCTCATCGCGAGCATCACTGTCGCACCCAGGAAACCGCCGGCTGCTGCACTTCCGGAGAAGGCACTGTACACGATGGTCTGAATGGCTGCAGGCACCTTGTCTGCGAAATACACAAGTACACCGATCGTAGTAATAAAGTAAATCACTGCCATAGCCGGAACGATCTTCGCAGCGGCCGATGCGATAGACTGCAGCCCGCCCAAGGTGATGGCTGCGACCAGAATAGTCAGGATGAGAGCGGTCCACATAGGATCGAGACCGATCGTCATTTTGGTGATATCGACGATGGAATTCACCTGAGCGAAGGTACCGATACCGAAGTAAGCGACCAATATGCCAAAGATGGCAAAGAGCGATCCCAGCCATTTGAACTTGGGACCCATACCATTCTTGATGTAGAACATCGGGCCGCCGGCGATCTCGCCTTTGGAGTCCACTTCACGATATTTCACCGCCAGAAGACCTTCGGCATACTTGGTGGCCATTCCGAAGAATGCGGCCATCCACATCCAGAAAATAGCGCCCGGGCCGCCGGCAGCGATCGCTGTCGCGACACCTACGATATTCCCTGTGCCTACCGTAGCAGAAAGTGCTGTGCAGAGAGCTTTGAAGGAGTCGATATCCCCGTTTCCCTTATTCTGTGCTTTGAAAATCAGTCCCAGTGCCTTCGGCAGCTGGAAGATCTGCAAGAACTTCAGACGAAGCGTCAGGAGGATACCCGTCCCTACCAGCAGTACCAAGAGCGGCGGTCCCCATACAAAACTATCGATCGCATTCAGCAATTCAAGATTCAAATCCATTTCTTTGTCTCCCTCCAGGAAAGTAAGATAAATAAAAAAGCCGGCGTTTCCAATAAAAAATAACTCTGGAAGCCGGCATTGTCTACCTTAACGATCACAGGAAGTGTGACGTTTTTTCTCTGTCCTTTTGCCTGAGAGATTGGGATCTTGCGACCCTTACACCTTCGGCGCTCTTATTATGAGACTCTCCAGAGTGTGTCCACATGCGGTACTACCTCTTTCGAGATACCTGAGAGTGTTACTCCTTCGGTAAGCCTTACGGCTTTCTCCCACATGTTTCATCCACCAATATGAATTTGATGTTTGCATTATAAGTCCCTTGCTTTCATTTTGCAAGAGGAAATTTTCGTTTTTATTATTTTTTTATAATTGACTATAAGTACATTTTTTAAGTCTCTGGAAATACCGATGCCATCATCACCCTCCCCAAAACTACCTTTCCTTGTGATCTCTTTCCTTCTCCTCGTACATGCGCCGATCGGCCAGGATGCGGATATATGTTGTGTCGCCAGACTCCTTCGGATACGCTGCAAAGCCTATGCTGCATCCCACGTGCAGTGTGTGACCATCGATCTGGAAGGGCTTCTCCAGCATCTCCTTCAGCCGTTTCTTGATCTCTCCTATCATATGCTCATCGGAATCCATGCTGAAGAGGATCGTGAATTCATCGCCGCCGATGCGGAATACATAGTCATTTTTACGAATGCACAGCAAGAGGCGCTTCGCCGTTTCCTGCAAGAGCTTATCCCCCATCGTATGCCCGTAGGTATCATTGATAGGCTTGAACTGATCCAGATCCAGATACACCAGCACGAAAGGCAGCTTCTTTTTCTCTTTGCTCTCGAGCATCATCGTGAAATAGCGCTCATTGAAAAGTCCGGTCAGCCCATCGGTATTCGCTAAGATTTCCAGATCATGCTTCTCCCCGATATTCTGACTGATGCACATCACTTTTTCCAGCATACCCTTTTTGTCCCAAGAGATCGGCACCACCGTCATAAGCCGGAAGCCCTGTTTCTGGCGGCCACAGTATTCAAAGCGCATGAGATCATTCTTCTCTCTCAAAACGCTGACGAGATATTCTTTGGACAGCAGCTGGCTGAGCTTCATATGCTCCGCGTCCCCCATCGCGACATAGTTCCGGGAGACTTCTTCCATGAGCTGTGAAAAAGAACCCGTCTCCGGATATAGAGATCTCTTCAGCAGATTCTCCCCATAATGATACTGGTCCGTCTTCAGATCAGCCACGACGAAGCGATCCGCCACGCGCCCCATCCCGCCAAAGAGCTCTCGCATCATCTCTTTCTGGCTGGTGAGTATCTTCTTCTCCTGCTCTTTCTCATGCAGTTTATGTCTGGCCTCCTTGATGGTCACACCGATCATTAAAAAAGCCAGCAGTGAAAAGACAGCCGCCAGGGCAAAGATCGTCGCATTCCGCACGCGCACAAGCCCTTCATCCACCACGCGGTCACGGACGATCCCCACCAATGACAGATGACCGATACCGAGCGGGCGATAGACAGTATAGTACTTCCTTCCCGCCAAAGAGAGCAGAAGACTTCCTCCCTGCTCCTCACGAATGCCTTGCGCCATCCATTCCAGGCTCCCCTTCTCTTCCGCTGCATCATGCGCCTTGAAATAGGAAAGGATATTATCCACATGCTCCGGGATCTCACTCTTCGGTGTCAGGGACAGCACCACATTGCCCGCCGCATCGACGACATAGCAGTCACTTTCTCCATCGTAAATATTGCCCGTGATGAGACGCTCCACCCACTCATTGTCATAGGTAACGGCTATCCCCATGTAATCGGTCCCATCGATCGTTAAAGGTTCTTTGAAAGGCACGGCAAAGACGACCCGACGCACGCCACTCGTCGACACATAGCTCGAGATGATCGGCCTCTCTGCCTCGTAAACATTTTTGACGGCCGCTTGGAAGCTGTCCGTCTGCCCCCTGTGGCCACTATCCGTCACATAATTGCCTGCCTGATCGAAGAGATAGAAATCTCTGTACTTCCACTGGCTCCGCTCCCCGAGAAGCACCTTCCATTGCTCATTCGTCCTGTATTCCGCCGGTAACAGCTGGATATTTTTTTCATAGACCGAGAGAATATTCCAGTTGCGCTGGGTGAACAGGCGAAACGAAGTCCCCACCTGGGTATAGGTCGCACGCAGACTGTCGGTACTTTCCTGATAGATCATGTCCTGGGTATAGCGATAATAGGAATGTATACCGCCCCATCCCAACAAAGTAATGATCGCCAGAACGGCCGCCTTTTTATACGCCTGATGCATGAGATCTTCCCCCCTTGCACATAATAAACCGCCAATAACGATAAAATTTCTATAAATTATACAAAATGTAATCATTTTCGTAAAGAAGCACACCTGTGATTCTTATAATTTTATCACAAAAAAATCCGGCTGCCCCTGTCATAAGTGACAGGGGAGCCGTCTACCTGATTCTGATTTTCTTATCTGCTAAACACGCTCTCATCCCAGTGCGACATCCAGAGCCATCATCAGCATGAATCCAATGGCAAAAGAGATGACCCCTACATCCGAGTGTTCACCTGCTGACATTTCAGGGATCAGCTCCTCCACCACGACATACATCATCGCCCCGGCCGCAAAAGAAAGGAGATATGGCATCATCGGCACCACCATCGCTGTCAGAAGAATGGTGGCTACAGCGCCGATAGGCTCCACTATGCCGGAGAGCACCCCGCCGGCGAAGGATTTCCCGCGCCCCATCCCTGCGGAATGGAGCGGCATGGAAATGATCGCGCCTTCCGGAAAATTCTGGATCGCGATCCCCAGAGAGAGCGCCATAGCCGACGCTGCCGTGATGCTCTCATGCCCGGATAAGAATCCCGCATAGACCACGCCGACAGCCATCCCTTCCGGAATGTTGTGCAGCGTCACCGCGAGCACCAGCATCGTCGTCCGCGCCAGATGACTCTTCGGCCCTTCTGCTTCCTTGGCATTCATGTGCAGATGCGGGATCGCATGGTCAAGCAGCAGCAAAAACGCCATCCCGATCCCAAAGCCGATGACCGGCGGCAGAAACGCCCAACGGCCCATCGCTTCGCACTCATCCAGCGCAGGGATCAAAAGGCTCCAGATCGAAGCCGCCACCATGACTCCGGAGGCAAATCCCGTGAGACCTCTCTCTACACCGCGGTTCATCTCGCCCTGCATGAAAAAGACACACGCTGCGCCAAGCGACGTTCCCAGAAATGGGATCAATAATCCCAAAAATGTATCTGTCATAGGTCCTCCTTATTGAAAACTATTTTCAACATCTTTATAGCGCGTCCAGAGAGCTTTGTCAAGGGGA
>ULVP01046978.1_pt1 | contig 24399 bp, 19 predicted proteins | sample 1959551 | NCBI WGS metagenome assembly ULVP01 (sample SAMEA4835789, study PRJEB28245) | human gut metagenome | biome: gut microbiome; material: fecal sample | place: Denmark | collected 2008 | reverse complement strand
CCAATAAAAGTAGTAATTATAACTTACAATTGCACCACCCTGAGTGATATCTACATAATCATCAGCCCCATCATAGTTAGCAAAGACTCTAACAGTTCTAGAACTGGTACTACTGTTTGAAGAAGCAGTAAGGGTAGTCCCAGATAATGTAAAACCCGAAATACCATTGGTACTTAAACTTGGAGTAGCACTATCATAGCTATCCAGTGTATTTGAACCTGAGGTATAGTTAGTATATATGGGTCTACTTGCACTGGGGTACAAAGTTACACTACCTCCAGTATTACCGATAGTATAAGAACTTGCAGTTAAGCTTACATTCCAAGGGCCATAAGTGTATCCAGTAATTTCATTTGCTGCTTGGTATACTGGTACACTTACAGATTGGGTTTTACCATTTAGTGATAAGGTACCAATAATGGTTCCTACCTGGGTTCTAGATTTAACCGTAATTCCCAAAGAACCTGCACTAACTGCAGTACCATAACTAATACTAGCACCGCTTGTAATTGTGCCTCCTCCAGTTGTAGAACCATTCCATCCCCAGGTCTGGGAATAAGTTGGCAAAGTAGTAAATGAACTTCTTGTACCTCCACTTGCAGGTATATCGGATACACTTCCTCCACTTGCTGTAATCTCACTGTAAGTCCTATAACCTGCCGACTGAGAACAAGATAGGGTTGACTTCTTCCCTGTTTCAGCTTGGGTTAAGGTTACCGTACCACTTCGTGTACTGGTAGAGGTATTATTATCCATAGTTACAGAAGTACCACTTCCAGATACACTACCAGAGTTGGCTCTAGTATAAGTTAAAGCAATTTGGTTACCATAATTATGCCCATTTCTCAATTCTTGCTTGTAAGAAGTAACGGTAAAGGTTTTAGTACCTCCTGTAGCCCCAAATGACATAGAGGTAGGTGATACACTCCAATCATAACTCCAAGATTGAGAGGCCGCTGCTTGAGTGAAGGTTAATTTAAAAGTTTTACCCGATTCATCCTGTGTAACAAGAGTATTGGAATCAGACCGAGAGGTTAATCCCAAATTCTCTGAAGCAGTCCAAGGAGGTACTTGATTACCGTGATTAGTTACCCATGTAGGTGTATTACTAATAACATAATCTACCGTAATTTCAGACCCATTAGCTACCCCATCACAATATTTCTGTTTTGTAGAAATAAAACCAAAACCCTGATTAGAAGAGCTTGGGTTACCCAAAGCATCGAAGCTTACACTACTGTATCTAGTAGTAAAAGTATACTTATAGGTTACCTTATGAATATCTTCGAGTTTGACACATTCATTATTTCCATAGGAACTGGCATTGGATAGTTCCAACCCCACATAATTTTCCCCTGTTCCTGTAGGGGAGAGTGCTAACAATTCAGCCTTGGTAGGGCAGTCATTTCCTGTCTTACCAAGGCCTACTTTAGTTTTGACAGCACTCCAGGTTGCTATCTCTCCCATGATTATTTATTTTTAAGTTCTTGAATCTCAGCCTTCAAAGCCTTAATCTCATCGTAGAGAAGTTTAACACCTTCGATTGCCAAGGTTGACATCTTGTGATATTTAACTTGTTTTACGAGTACATACTCTTCTCCGTTGATTTCTAAGGTTTCGAATTCTTCTGGATTGGGTACCGTAGATTTCTCTACTGGAACTTCTTCCACATATTTACCAAATCCTAAGCCTTCGAGGTTCTGAGCAATAGTTCCCTCGTCCTCTTTACCAAGCATTTCGAATGACTTGGTTGGTATCTGGCAAATCTGTTCCAGAGTATGATTCAAATCCTTAATGTTAGATTTGAGTCGAACATCTGAAGATTCTTTGAAGAAACCAGAAGGAGCCGTGGTCTTAGCAAATACTACCTGGTCGGTAGTTGCCAATCCCAATTGAGCTCTAGTTACTGTATGAGGATTATCCTTTCTACCTGCATGGTTATTGATAGAAGTTTGAGCAGCAGTACCTGCAGCCTTAGCATCGGCAATAGCAGCAGCCTGAGCAGTAGATACTGGTTTATCTGCATCCGATGTATTGTTAACATTACCCAAACCAACTTGAGCCTTAGTAACTGTATGAGGATTAGATTTATTGGCAATGTGATTATTTACCTTAGTTTCTAAGGCAGTTACATCTGAACCAGTATCGGCAATCAAATCGTCAACGTAAGTTTTCAATTCTGTACGAAGAGCATTGATGGCATTAGTTCTATTGGTAATCTCATTTGCCAACCCCTGTACGGTATTATCCAAGTTAGTCTTATCTGCTGCAGTCATTACACCTGCAGTAGTCTTAGTTGCTGCAAGTATATCTCTAATTAAATCTGTAGCACCTTCATAAGTCTTACCATCTGCACTCTTAGTTTTATTATTAAGAGTAGCTCTTACATTAGTTGAATTATGGGTAAGAGTGAATCCAGTAAGAATAATTCCTGGAAGAGAACTATTAAAGGTATCATGAGCATTATCTTTTGCAATACGAGCCTCTTGTTCAGCTTCAATAGCATCTGGTAAGGTTTGATTAAGCATTATTACACTATCGGCATCCATCAGACCAGCTTCTTGAGTAGTGGCTGGAGTTAGAGGGATTACCATCCCATCGGGTTTATCAATGTAATGCCCTTGACCATCCGTAGCAGAATAGTTACATAAGATAGTAACATTACGCTTATTTTTGTTAGCTATTGAAACCTTACTAATTAAATTTTTAGGCATGCTAGATACCACATCCTCAAGATGCTTACCTCTACTACCTTCGAAAGCAGTACCTGCGATTTCCCCAATGATAAGAGACGAAGTATTACTGTCTACGAATTTAGTACCTGACCAACGGAATTGGTATGGAGGTTCACCATCGGCAACATTTATATAAATCTTACCAGATTCTCCAACTACGGGAGTTTGGTGACCTGCATCCGTATACAATTGAACATTAGTAAGACCTCCAGTGGGGCTTACATCATAGGTAGCATATACTTCAAGTACATCGTCTACATATGAAGGCAAATGGTTAGCAGGTACTAACCCCTTCCCATCCAATGGAGCAAAGCCATCAGCCTTACCCTTAGTTGCTACAAAGGCATCATGCTTAGCTTCTAGAGTGTTAATGTTATTCTGCAGTTTATTATCAAGGGCAGTGTCTGCCGCAGTTCTATCAGCAATCTCTTTATCAATCCTTGCACCCAATGCAGTATCAGCAGAAGTACGAGCAGTTGCTTCATCGTTTACAGCTTTAGTAAACTTGGTATCTAAAGCAGTATCTGCAGCTTTTCTATCAGCTACTTCTTGAGCAAGAGCGGCTTCTGATTTACCGTCCAAAGCTTCGATAGCATCTTTACGGTCCTGAACCTCTTGAGCAATAGCATTGGGTAATGTCTCATCCAGATTAACTTTATCTTGGGCGGTCATTACACCAGCTTTCTCTGTAGTAGCTGCTGGGATATAAGTAGTCTTATAATCTTCAGGCTCATGAGTATAAATACCCTCTTCTTTTTTAGAAGAGAAATTATGAGTTAAAGTAACATGACTGCTTTGTTGACCTACCTCAACTGGTTTATCACCAGATAAGATAATAATATTATCTGGTATAGAATCAAACAGCTTCTTATCTGCTGCAGTTTGTACACCAGCTTTCTCTGCAGTAGAGGCAGGCAATGTAATAGGATTCTGTTCTACTGTATCATCTTCAACTACGGTCTTAGTAGCAGCTATGCCAACAGTAGTTTCATTGGGAGTTACTGCACCAAGAGCAAAGTTAGCCGTAGAGATTCTATCTAACTCAACCTTATCCTTAGCAGTCATCGTACCAGCCTTAGTAGCCGATACCTGAGGCAAATCGAAAGTTTCGGTAGTATCAGCATTCAAACCGTTATCCTTAGTTACGGTTACTGTTACCTTATTAGCATCTGAAGCTGCAGAGATATCCGTCAGAGAATTGGGGTCTAACCCATCTAACTTAACCTTGTCTGCGGCAGACATAACTCCTGCAAGAGTTTGAGTTACCGGGAGTAAGTTCTTGGTAGCTTCTACTTCTTCACCATATTGGTTATTTGCATTATCCTTGGTTGAAGTCTTTACCTTGAAAGAAAGTTGGGTACCGGTTCTTGTTACAGCACTAACATCGGTAACCATGGTATCAGGCAAAGCATCAGAAGTACCTTCTTCAGCTACCAGTCTTTCTTCATGGTCATCGGTAATGTTAGTGAATTTATTATCTAAGGCAGTATCAGCATCGGTTCTGTCCTGAATTTCTTTATCGATACGTTTACCCAAAGCTGTATCGGCAGCAATACGGGCAGCTTCTTCTGCATCAAGGTTATTCTGGAGAACTTTATCTGCGGCCTTTCTTTCCTCTCTCTCTGTATTTAAGTCAGAAGTATTCTGGTCAATCTTTGCTTCTAATCGAATATCCTCAGCCTTACGAGCAGCGATTTCATTATTCAGCAAATCGGTAATGGCAGTATAGTTACCATTAATGTTATCCTGAATACCCTGAATCAATTCCAGATTACGTTGAATATTAGCAGCATTCTGAGTTACCAGAGCATTGGTAGCATTCAAGGAAGTTAACAGCTCCGTACGAGTTTCAGTTACGAAAGTTCTCAACTCACTTACCGTAGTAGTAAGAGTATTACTTAAGTTAGTGAAAGTCTGTTGCAGAGTATTATCTCCTTGTTCACGCAGATTCTTTTCAGCTTCAAGCTTATTCTCCAACTCAGTAAGCTTAGCAGTCATAGTTGCTGCAAAGTTGGGATCATCACCGAGAGCCTTAGCAATCTCTGCCAAAGTATCAAGTACCTCTGGAGCAGAGCCAATAATCTTTTGGATAGCTGCCTCTACTTGTTCAGCACTCTGGAAATCTGAATCGTTTAATAACTCAGATACCTTAGTGATGTAATTTGCATGTTCTTCGATGCCATCCAACTTGGCATATAGCAAGTCAGTGAAGTCATTTGAAGAAAGTACTTTACCATCTACTTTATCTACCTTCTTATTATCCAGTGCTTGGTCGGCAGCAATCCTATCTGCCTTCTCTTGAGCAAGAGCATTACTGATAAGTGTATCTTGATTAGCTCTATCAGTTGCTTCTTTATCAATATTGGTTTGAAGTAGAGTATCACCAGCTAAGCGGTCATTCTTTTCGGTAAGTATATTTTGGTTGATACCCGCCATATCATCTTTATGGTTCTGAAGGTTGGTATCAATCTTTGCCTCAAGAGAAGTCTCTTTGGCAATTGCTCGGTCTTTCTCTGCATTAATAGCAGTAGTATTAGCATTTACCTTTGCTTTTAATTCATTCATAGCATCGGTATTACCTGCCTCTAGAGAATCAATACGAACTCCCAAAGCATTATCACCGGCAATACGATTTTCCTTTTCTTGTTCAAGCTTAGTGTTAAGATTAGCCACCTTGGATTCCAAAGCCTGCTTAGCATTATCTAATTTAGCTGTGAACTCAGTACTCAGAGATTTATCGGCTGCAGTACGGTCTGCTGCTTCTTTATCCAAATTTACCTGAAGAACTTGGTCTGCAGCTTTTCTTTCTACACTCTCAGTATTAAGGTCAATATTGAGAGTATCGATACGAGAACTCAAAGCACTATCAGCATTGGTACGGTCAACGATTTCCTCGTTAATCATATCCTTAACTTCCTTGTAGTTATCCCCTACAGTCTTAGTTAAGTTTGTGATTGCCTCTGAATTTCTTTCGATATTATGTTGGTTAGTAGCGATTGCCGTAGTATTGGCATTTACCTGCTCGGTAAGCTCATTACGCAAGGTATTGATAGACTCTTGCATACTCAAAGCCAAGTCTGAGATACGCTGGTTAACATTAGCCAAACTTTGAGTATATGCTTCATCGGCAGTCTTTCTTTCGGCAATCTCTTTATCCAAGTTAGCCTGAATTGTGGCATCGGCATCTTTACGGTCTTGGATTTCCTTGTTAAGGTTATCCCTTACAACCCCGAGTGCAGCATCTCCAGTAGCAGACTTATTGTCTACGTATTCTTTCAGTTTAGTTTCAAGGGCAGTATCTGCATCCTTACGAGCTTTAACTTCAGCAGCTACCTCAGCACTGTTTGCCTCGTCTCCTGCAATACGGTCTTCGATTTCTTGGTTAACCTGTTCTGTGATTGCAGCCAACTTCTTGGTAATGGTAGTTGCAAAGTTGGGGTCATTTCCAAGGGCATCAGCAATTTCCTTAAGAGTATCAAGTACTTCAGGTGCTGAACCAATAATCTTTTGGATAGCCGCATTTACTTCCTCTTCAGTTTGGAAACCGGCATCATTGATAAGCTGAGAGAGATGGGTAATATAGTTTGCCTTCTCTTCAATCCCATCAAGCTTAGCTTTGAGGATATCAGTAAAGTCATTCTTGGTCAAAGAATAACCTTCACGTTTATCTACCTTCTTAGCATCAAGGTCTTTATCACCTTTTTCTCTAGCAGCAGCCTCGGCAGCAATAGCATTAAGCAATTGTTCTTTGTCTTCTACACCCTGCTCTTTTATATCCTCAATTTTGTGTTCGAGAACTAAATCCTGAGCAGCACGAGTAGTGGCCTCTGAATCTATATTGTTCTGTAATACCTGGTCTGCAGCAGTACGTGCTTGAGCTTCCTGGTCAATCTTACCTTGAAGAGCATTGTCTGCATTAGTACGGTCTGTTACCTCTTTAGAGATTTCATTGTGAAGAACTTGGTCCTCAGAATGACGGTCTACCTTCTCTTGGTCAATCTTACTCTGAAGAGCTAAAGTATCAGCCTGGCGATTAGTGATTTCTTCATTAATCTTAGAATCCAGTACAGTATCTGCATTTGTACGATTTGCAATTTCTTCAGCAATCTTTGCCTCGAGTGCAGCCTTATCATTGATATGTAGAGTCTTAAGTTCATTTACACTTTCCTTAATCTCATTATCGGCAGCGATACGTTCATCTTTTTCCTTTTGAATAAGGTCCTTGAGTTCCTTCTCAAGTTCACCCTTATCTTGATTTACCTTATCTTCAAGGTCTTTGATATCTTCAGCATTCTTATCTACCTTCTTCTCAACTCTGTCAATTTCTGCTTTTAAGTCTGCCTTAACAGTATCAATCTTCTTATTGATTTGGTCTAACCCATATTCTAGGTTATCCTGAACTGCAGCTACTGCAGCACCCAGAGCAGCTTCGGCTTCCTTAGCACGATTAACCTCTTCGGTTAAAGCAGTACGAAGGTCGGTTAATTTATTAGTGATGGTAGTTGCAAAGTTGGGGTCATTGCCCAATGCTTCTGCCAACTCTTTAAGAGTATCAAGGGCATCATCAGCACCATCAACCAAATCACTAATCATCTGTTTAACTTCTTCCTCGGTTTGATATTTCAAATCATTCTCAAGCTGAGAAACTTTAGTGATGTAATTTGCATGTTCTTCGATGCCATCAAGTTTAGCCTTCAACTCATCGGTAAAATCATTTTTCGATAAGTCGTATCCTTCTTTCTTATCTACCTTATTCTTGATAGAAAGTACGAAGGCCCAGAACTCATTTATGGTTCCTCCAAAGCCAGCTTTAACAAAGTCATCATAGTAACCCTGTAATAATCGCTGGTCTATTTCTTCGCAGGTATAATACTTACTTACATACATATTTTATAAAATTTAAGGATTAATTACTGCACGTTGACGACCCAGTAAGAATTCAGAATCGATATCCCTGAATGGTTCTCCCTCTGAACCACAGAAGGCATTCATTGGTATATTCGGATTTTCTGGATCTACATCTCCACCGTCTTCTATATCCCCCCGTATGCAAGCATAATCGGGAAGCTTATTTACACGGAATTTCATTACCTGGCCTATACCAGGATGAGGTATTATTTTATCCCAGATATCACCGAAGTAATCTTGAAAGCAGGTGACAAATTTGTTTCCGGTCATCGATTGAAATGCCGTTACATCATTGCCATTACCTTTCATTTCAATATGAACTCCAGAGGTACCATTGAGGATAACCAGATTACTATCAAACCAGATTCCACTGGAAGTAGTAATTGGGGTCCACCTCAGTACTAACATCTTTGCCATATACTTAATTTTTAATCTACAAATTCGATTTTGGTATCTCGGTCTCTCTTTAGGATAATCATGAAAACTAAAGCCTCATCCTTTGCCTGAGCAGTCTGAGTATCTCCAGAAGGCTTATACGTTATACCATTAATTACAAACCTATCTTGTTCCCAATTAAAATCCCAATAACCCTCCGGTGTAAGATAACCGATTTGTTCTATATAAGATTTAGAAATTAGTATTGATAAGTTTTCGTCATCCAATTCTCCTGAGACGGTTGCCTTGTTGATAGGCCAGTTTCTGAAAGCATTGTAGTAACACAATGCTTCGATTTGGATGTTATAATATTTAGGTATACTGTCTTCGGCATGACTGAGAAGCTGATTAACATGTTTGGCCCAAGTTATGGTTTGTCTACCAGCATCCCAATCTAAGAAGTCAGTGATAATTTTCTTGTATCTATCCCAAGAGCGGTTCTTTACCATTCTCCAGGGTTCTTTTGTCATAACTTAGTTAAGATTGATTTCTTACCACCTTTTACTGGAGCACTTGGGTTGGGTCCATCTAATACTCCAGGTTGCCTTCTGTTAACTACTTTGGGAACTACGGTTCTGAATACTTCATCACAGAACGGTAAGTAGATTTCCAATCGTGAAGCTAACATACAAAGGTTCTTTCTTAATTCATCTATTAATCCACCCGGTTGCATTGCTTGAGAAAGTGTTTTCCATAGGGAACTTGTAGCATCTGCCAAGGTATCATAATATTGCACTTCAGTGGGCCCAGTAGTGATTTGTTTTATCCTATCACCACGAGCAAGTTCAGGTTTAGAAGTACCATCACCAGTTTGTTCTTTGGTAGAGGTTAATTGACTTAAGTATTCGGAAGTACTCGTTAATAGATTAAGTATCTTCACATTGAGAAAATCCCAGGCAGCCAATTCCATTATTAATTGGTTTTCTAGTGCTTCATACCATAATTCATCTGTATACTTATCTGGTGCAATTGTATGGTTTACTAGAGGTCCAATGTAATATTGCCACTTAGTGATGTAAATAGATTTCTCTTCCCTGGTCATCCCATCAGATATTTCTGAAGGGATATAATGGTCGATTAAGTTATATATTGTATCGGCTAATGCCGTATGCCCATAATCACAAACTACCAGAGTCTTATCTACGGTGATATCTAAACCATTAGAGTTGGTTACATGTAGGGTTACTGTATAGAAACCGGGAGTTTCATAAGAATAGGAAACATGTCTTCCACCATTGAAAACCTCTCCCTTATCATCGCCAAAGTCCCAGTCAAAAATAGATTTGGCCGGGACTTTGGATATGACTCTGAATGAAACTTCCAGACCTGACGTAACGTACAAAAAGTCCAGATTGTTATTCATATTAGTCTGTCTTATGTAATTTTCATAGATTACCCTTTAGAAGAGGATTCGAATTCTTCTAGCAAAGCCTGAAGAATTGTTTCTACTGTATCATCTTTCTCGGCAACGATTTCATGAAGACCTGCTACCAGTTTCAGTTCTTCCAGGGAATATCCCTTTGCAAGTTTTTCAAGAGTCATGCCTTTCTTGAACTGAGCATTCAGTCTCTTATCCAACTTTTCGATGTCGGCCTCTGAATACTTTTCGATTTCTGATTTATCAGCAATGATAATCAGATGGCCAGAGGCAATTGCCTTCTGAATCTTTGGTGCACGGAATTGACGACGAGAGAGTTCCTTGTCTTCTCCTCTACAAACGGTAATACCAGTTGATTGGTCATGAAAACTGTAAGCTCTTGGTCCCACAGTTACTGTATATTTATCTTTAGCCATATTTCCTAAGATTTAAAAATGATTAAAGAGAGGATAGGTCTTTTTAGTTGCCTACCCTCTCAGGGAATTTATATAGATGAAACCGGGCGTCCCTTATTATTCTAGGTTAACCATCAAATATGGGTCTACGTTCATGAACTCGGGGAAACCGAATTCTGAGAACTTCTTGTCAGCAGCCAGCAACAGAGTTGCATCCTGGTACATCTTAGAGAAGCCAGTAGTCAAGCTTGCATAGATGGCCTGAGTCTGGTTAGAAACGATTCTTTCAGATTCAAGCATCAACTGACGAGCAGTAAGCTTAATCAAGGCAGCAGATGTATCAATCAACAGCAACTGTTGGTTGGGTGTACCCGGGTGAATGTAGAAGTCAGCATTCTTGGGAACAGGAGACTTAACATTCAGAGTAGCTTCTGTAGTACCAGAGTGACGATCTTTGAATTCCGGCAAGTTCAGCATTTCGATTGCCTGGTCTTCACCACCAATCATAGTTTGGAAGTTACGTCCCATACGAGCAGCACGTACCCAAATATGCAGAAGGTCTTTGTAAGTGATACCGTTAGTTGTTTCGTATACACCGATTACCGGGGCAGACTCAGAGCCATCAGGGTTGTTACCATTGATAGCAACGTCCATAGCCAGAGTATCCAGAGCATAACCCAACTGAACACCAAAATCACGAAGGTAGATTCCCAAAACATCGAGTGAAACATAGTTACGAACTTCATCAGTAAGTTTAAAACCTTTTCCGATTTTGAAGAGGCTAACTGATTTCTGTCCGAAGCTAACATCACCCAATGGAATAGTTTCTGCTTCGTTAACCTTTGCAGGAGCAGCATCCGACATATTAACCATCGGCATAATTGCTTGCAATCCGTTAATGGATTGGTCTGAAGCGATGATGTTCGGATAGAACGGAGCCTGGCGCATACCCAATGTGATAGCAGCACGGATGATTTCCGGAACAATCCAACGAATATTCTGTTGGGGCATTGTAAAGATGTTCTGCATCGTGTCCACTTTTGGATTGATGCCCATCTTTTCAAAAAGTTCATCTTCTGAAATACCCCATTTACCGGTAACCAATTCTCCAAAAGTTACCTCTACAGGCTTCTTGTCCTGTGAACCGGAACGAACAGCTTCCAAGCTTCTTACCATTTCCGGCAGCTCATTCATAAAATCCTGAGCCTTCAACTTTGTAATATCTATTTTATTTTCCATAACTTCTTTTCTCTTATTTGATGAGTACTTGAATTACCTCATTTGCCCCTTCTGCTGGATTAAGGGCAATGAACGGGGATGAAGTTGCTTGGTTAGCTTTTACGAATCTATCGTTAAGCAATTCTCCATCGGGAGTTACATAGCCAGCTTCGATATTTTTGTTTGATACCCAGTTACAAATCATGTAACCTTCCATAGCTACTGTTACCTCTACCGGGAAATTTTTTTGAGGTTGATAAGCAGGGTTAACGTTATCCGTTACTGCTACACCCAAATAAACTTGAGTATCTGTATTAGTGCAAGGGTAAATCAAACCTTCTTCATTCAAAGCCACTGGCATACCCTGTACGATTTTCTCTCCAGCTTTAACATTGAAAGCCTGGTGCAATTTGTGTGACTCACTTTTGTAAATCACCGCTCTCGGGGTTCTTTCCCCAAAGAGAGTAAGTTGCTGAGGGTCGTTTACGATTTTAGTTTTTTCCATAACGCGGATTATTTATATTAGTTATTTGATTTTGTTTCGATACAAGTTATCGATTACATTCTTAGTACTCGGAGATTCTGAATTCCGTTGGGTATCAGTATCCTGGGTTCCAGTTTTACCCTCGGTATCATCTTCAGTAACTGAAGAAGCACGGTTGACGTCCTTAGAACCACATTTTGAGCAAGTGAGAGGGAACTTCTCTTCCAAGCGAGCTTGGTAATCCTTGGTCAAGGAAATAAGAGTAGTAATACCAGTAGTCTCGGCATTGAGCATCGTAACGATTGTCTCATCTACCTTATCACCCATCAACTTCTTGTAGGTTTCTACGGCATTTTCACGTAGAGAAGCAATGTGATTCTTTCCTACGGTTGCCATTTCCTTCAAGTTAGCTACTTCGGCATTCAAGTTGGTAATCTGTTCCGTAAGAGAAGTTTTCTCTGTAGTAAGACTATCTACCGAAGTTTGCAATTCGTTTCTGGATGATACCAAAGTCTGAATGCAGGCAATTACATTTTCCTGATTCATTTCTTTACCTTCCTCAAGGGTAAGCAGATTATCCCCGAAGAGGCTCTCTAGAAATTTTTGTAATTCGTTCATACTATTTTTTTCGTTTGATTGATTATCCTTGGCATCATTATCATTAAAAGAACCTTGAGTATCGTCCTTTTCTTGATATGATGTTAAATCTGATTTATAATCAGTAAAGAAGTATTGCTTCGATTTATCGTCTCTATATTCTTCATAAGATGCCCAAGTTCTTTTGGCAAAGGTAGGATTAATAATCTTACCATCAGAACCGATTTTTTGAGCAAAAGAATCAGCTCCATGAGATACCAATGAAGTCTCAAGGTAACGAACAATTTCAGTAACAATTCTACGTACCATAACTCCCTTAGAGTCATAAGTACCCAGTTTCTGATAAAATTCGTTATCTTCCATTTGGGGATGGGATTTATTCCACTTAAATTGTACAGTAACTGAATTACTATGAATTGAAGGAGGTTCCATAAGGATGCCTCTAGCAATTCTTGGGTTTGCCTTACCATCGATTTTCAGAATACCGTTGATACCAGCGGGTATAGTAAAGCTACCGTCTTTGTAGGATTCCTGCCACATTACTTGTGATACAGCACCAATAGCATTACCAATGTTGGTTTCATGGTCACAGTTTACTGTTTGACCAAGCAACATCTTCATAGAAGCCTTTAGTACTCCATTCTGACCAAAGTCTGTCGGGTTCCAATTCTTAGATACAATCGTTTCTGAAAGTAATCGGAACATAGGTTCGATAAACTCTTCATCCTTTGGAGTTAATTCCGATTTATCCAGGTTAGGGTAATAGGTATTATAATCTATATCCCCTCCCCAAAATCCAAATTGAGCAATGGTGTCCGGTGTAGGATTCTTCCATTTGTAATAATTCTCGGAGAAAGCCTTGGCTCCCACTGCTTCTGGGATATACCCAGCCATAATGGTATGGCCTTGACCTATCACCATAGAATCAAGATGCTCTTTGTTTTTCTTTGTAAATTTACTCATCTTGCTTTAGTATTTTGGTCTCCTCGAGAAGGAGCCGGGTTATTCTTATCTCTTGACCTACGAGCAGATTGGTTTTTATCATCCTGCCTCTGTTTCTTCTTGGTACCCTCTTGTGGGTCTATATTACCTCCCTTAGCAAATTGGTCCTCAAGTGAAACTCTTGGTTCTTTCTCATCTGGTGAATCATAACCCATTGCCCAAGCATATTGCTCTTGACTAATGATACCAGCCTTATACAATAAATCAAGGTTCTGTATCTTATACTGAAGACCTTGTTGGATTTTAACTTCATCAGAAACTGTAGAAGTTCCCCAATCAATCTTCATCCCCTTATTATTAAAGCCTGCCAGACGCAGTTCTAGAGAATAAAGTCGGTCCAATACATAAGCTACAAGCATTTGGATATTTTTTAACTGGCTAATCATCTTAGACAGCATTATACCAGTTGCACCTTCACCAGTAGTAGATGATACCCCAATGATAGAGCCATTAACTCCCAACCCATTTGCTACAGATTGTTGGTTCATATTCCAAGGCTTCTCGATATTACCGAGCTCCTTAGTAGTAGAATTTAGTTTGAATTCATGGTCATCTATGTAACCAGCAACTACTCCATCCTTCATACCCTCTTTAACATTACGTTTAAGGATATTAAGTTCATGGTATAATCGGGATTCATAAGCTTTTATACTCTCATTTGGTCTTTGTGGAGATTTCTGCATCTTAGCTTCTAAGAAACCAACCATACCACAAATCTCCATGATATGTTTGAAGTTAATCTTCATATCATTCTGACCCTTGAGAGAATCCAATGCAGGCATAAATGGAGGAACTCCATAAGGTTCATCCGTATCATTGAACATACCAACATAGAAATAGGTTTCTGGGTTAAGCTTAATGTAATCTTGTTGCTTAACAAAGAAATTTATATTCTTTTGGTAAGGAGCATACACCCCATTTAATTCACGTTTAAACTTGATGTGTTCTGGCTTAAGGAATAATACAGTAGCCAAACCATCAAGCTTATCATTTGGTACTCCTTCTACGGATATTGCCCCACTTACAAGAAGTTGAACAATCATTTTATTAACTAAACCATCTATACCAGCAGTATATCTGGTCCATCCCTTGGTGGCTTTCTTAAGATGTTCTCTCATCTTTGAAGCCTCTTCATCGGTATTATTAGGGAAAGTTACTGTATGACTGGTGTTAGCTAACTTAAACATATCTTGCAATGCAATGCCCATATCAGGATTTACCTTATATAAATCCCGAATTAAAGGTATCACATCAACACGAAAAGAGGGTTCAACTAATTTAGTCAACCCTTGTAATGATGTAATTAAGTTATCGCTATCATCGTCAACTGAAACCCTACCAGGCGAAATCGATGTGGCAGGCTTCTCCTCTTTATTAGAGGATGTACCATTCTTGGGAGGGTCCTTCTTACGTCCCCAACCCCAACTAAAATTGAAGTACTTTTTCATCTTGGTTGTACGATTACGTTAGTTTTTCCTTTCCTTATGTGATTACATATTGCTTTTCCAAAGATATCATCATCGGCATATACGTCTCCTTCAAGGTCTACATCTACCGCTGAATTATTAGCCCTATGTTTACCCATTGCAACAGGTCTGCCCAAACCATCGTATATGAAGGTATAAGCTTCTTGTACAAAGAATGGGTCCTTAATGATTACGTGATCTAATCGAATATCTTCTTCCAAGTTTTCTATTATCACTGAACGATTCTTTTGGGTGGTTAACCAACCAGGGGATTTATCCATTTCAGGTCTACTTTTACCTTTTTTCTTTAGCATCTTCTGGTAGTAGTAAAGGTTAGGGTAGCCTTCGTCTTGAAGCTTAGAAGTTACTGATAAACCAACGTCATTGGATTCTGGAGCTATTACTGCCCAGTTAAACAACTTCCCAGTATCACCAAGTAACTTAGCATAAGCTCCCACTGCCATTCTTCCCTTATATACTACTTGTTCTTCTCCTAGCTTATCCATACAAGTAAATGAAGAGTAGTCAGAAGCTCTACCAGTTGAAACGTCTGCACCAATGAAATATTCTTTATCTGATTCGGGTTCACAGAATTGTCGGTATTGACCATTAAATCTCTTCTTAATAACTGGGTAATCACTAAGGCAGTCTTCGATAGCTTTAATATCGGCTAAGTCGAAGACTGTATTACCAGATGATAAGAAGTCACCATCAATTTCTTGTGCAGTTCGTTTTGCTCCCAAAGCAGAAGACATCTGATTATACCAATTGATATCTCGTTCTGGGTGCATTTGCCAGTATAATCGAATTGGGTTAAAAGGATTACCTCCTGCAATGGCATCTACCCAAGTTGAGTGATAGAAATTACCAACTCCATAGGGAGTAGAATTGACGATGGCAGCTCCACCAGTGGAAAGAGTAGGGAATGCAGCAGCCCAAATTTGAGCAGCCCATCTTACTACTGCTGCCTCGTCAATTACCAGAAGAGAAAGGGATTCCGAACGACCGGCTTCGGATGATGTCGGAATAGATTCAATGAATGACCCATTATCAAATTCTATCATGGAAGCAGAACCGTATTCTCCAGCTCTACCATTGATTATGGGAGTTTGAAGGTACCATGGAAGATTTTTGTACATGAACTTAATCTTCTTAAGCACCTTCTTAGCAGTTGTGTCTTTGATAGAGATAATGTTTATCTTTTTGTTGGGATGGTACATCGCCAACCAAAGACAGTACATAGAAATAAGTTCTGTAATTCCTGCCTGACGGAATTTGAGAATGATATTGAATCGTTGGGCAATGAAATTGTAGAGAACTGATTTCTGAAATGGGTATAAATCAAATCTTACCTTTCCTCTTACTGGATGTATCACATAGCAAAAAAGGCTAAAAAAGAAAACATCACTAGAAACTCGGGATAGGTTTGATAGCTCCTCCCGAGTTAATGTAGTTCTAGTTTCTGAGATAGTCTTTGCCATTACTTAAAAGTTATACGTTATTTGAAATTCGATGTCAGTACCTATACCAGATTTTATCTTCGGATAGTAAAAGGTATTGACTCCGAGTTTGTAATTAAATCTCTTAGTCTTGATTGAAAGACCAGCTCCCATATCGAAGAGATTATTGAAAGGTCTATATTTGCCGTAAACATAGGGCTTAAGTGATAACCTTGCAACTTTCTTTCGAGTTAATTGACCTTCATACCAGTTATAGTTGTACTTATCTAAGTCGATTGGGAATAGTCTAGTTGAATAAGTGTTAGTCTCCTTATTGAACAGACTTAAGTTCAACTTATCTTTCTTCAAAACAATCTGAACCAGGGAATCTTGTTTACTGATAACTGGCTGCCTTAGCATGGAATCAGGAAAGAGAGTTGGCTGCTTATTATCATGAACTAAGATTTTACCTGGTTCAATTTTTTCTGAGTACTTCTTCTCTGGTTTGAAGGGTTTCTCTGTGTATACTGTATCTGGGATTTCATTGACCGCTAGTTCCAGGGAATCAACCTCTCGAGAAAGTTTGTAATTCCTGAAGCAAAGGTAAATAGTAAATCCTAGAAGTACAATGAACAAGGCCCTTTTTAAATTCTTCATGTTCAAAAATTTTAGGAAGTTCGTACGCTTTAATGATACTATCTATTCGGTAATCGCTTAGCGATTACCTTTATCGAACGAAGTGAGATAATATCCAAATATACTACTTACGATATGATATATGAATAGCTATATATACGCAGATAAATATATAGATATATATACGTAGTATATTATATATCTATATATTTCAAGGCACCCCAGAAACTTATATATAAGACTTTATATATAAAGCTGAAACTCAAGGTTTCTTGGTATTTGCCTTTTTGAGGCATTTTTTGAACCAAATACCTATTTCCCCTACTGCCCCTTTGGCAATTGTATACCTTGCCTTATTAAGCCAGTAATGGTAATCCTTAAAATCACCCTCGAAGGTATCACCATTCTTGTGAAGGTAAATTTCGAATTTATCAGGGAATCCCATAATTGCCTTGAAGTCTTCGATTCCCAATGGGTATCCATCTGGTCTAAATTGCCTATCTGCAGGTCTGAGAGTTAATGGTGGTTTATCATACTCCAATCGATATACTCCTGGGAGAGTACTCATCTTTGCAGTTTTGATAGGCCACTTCTTTTCATCTTTAAAATCTCTAACCCAGAGTCTATGTATCTTTGCTACTGTAAGATTCTTCTTTTCAGGAAGCTTCCGATAGTCATACATTGCCAGAGTTTTACTCATAAACGGAATCTGGTTAGTATTATTTTTCTGAGAGAATGTGAGTGGTTTAAGTAAATTTCTAGTAATTGTTGGGTTTTTTACTTGAAATACTTCATCAAAAGCATTCAAGTATTTCTTACCAGTCTTTTTATGTACTCCAATGATGAGTAATCTCTTTCGTGATAACTGTGAGTTACCGTAGTCAGAAACGCTTCTTTCGTGAAAAATAAGTTTATAGTCTTCAAGAGTTTTTTGAAGATATTCTTTTGGGAGCAAAGATAGCAAACGAGGTAAGTTTTCAATAAGAAATATCTTAGGTTTATAATGTAAGATTGATTGAATTACTAGATTCAGGGATTTATTCTCTTGGGGATTGCCCAATTCTTTTACTTTTGAAAGCCTCATAATAGAAGATGCTCCACAGTCTGGACTTGAAAGTATGATGTCTGGCTTACAATCTGGGAAGGTTTCATCTTTATAATATGGTATACCACCAAAGTTCAATTTCCACTGCTCTAAGCCTTTAGTATAAAATACCCCTCGAGTTTCTATATTAGCTATCAAATTCTTTCTAAAAGGGAACAAAAGGATGCCTGCACCAGCAGACACCCCTAATACTTTTAATTTTTTCATTTCTTGTAGCTTCTCAATTTAATGTACTTAATCCAAGCAAATGGCTTACGGTCTTCCAAGTAACTCAGATTCTTATCATTATTATGGGCTTCTTCTTCGAAACTTACATCATGATATCTTTCGTTCTGTTTATCCCACTTGGCAAAGCACATGATAATTAGGTATTCGATAACATACCAAAGGTAGAAGAATCCAAAAGTCAGAGCCACTACCCACCAAAAGGATATACCAAATGATAACCAGAGTATGATACCAAGTACCAAACCCACTATACTACACTCAATCTGCTGTATCTGATGAATACACTCATGATTGATATCATCGGGTTTACACTCTTCTACTTTGTGTTTGAAGAATGAGTTATACACCAGAGTAATTGCTTTGTAACCGGGGAAAAGAAATACTTTTGCTACCCAGCTGTTAAAATGACATCTTTTCATAATTTATCTTTGAAGTTTTCGTAAGCATTTCTTAGCTTTTGGTCGTAGGCATTCTGGGCATACCCGGGACCATTGTATTTTCTGGCAAAGCCAGCCCAGTCCTTTTCTTTGAGATTACTCAAACAACCAGAGTTTTTCATGAAATAATACATGAGTTCTAGTTGATTTGCATGAGATTCTGACATCTTATGAACGAATTCGAAGACATCTTTACATTCACAGAGGTTGTGATTGAACCCACAAATCTGGAACATACCCCAACTTGCAGACTTTAATGCACATTCTTCGTCAATTTCTTTGGCTAATTCGAGTCTTTTGTACTCGTGTACACCTCCCAAGTACTTCGATTTATCCCATTTAGGGAAGAAAATCGTAGAATATCTCTTACAAAGGTAAGCTAAATCTCTGTCAGGGAATTTCTTATGTACTTCTTTGTACATAATGTGACCCTCAAAGAGAATTTGAGGCCTACCATCAGCTAAAAACCCATCTCTACCTGCTGCTTCTACCAATTGAACAGCTTTCAATAGAGCAGGTTCTAGACCTAAGCGAATAGCAAGGTCTTTAATCATTTCATTTGTTAGTTTATCCATAACTTATCAGTTTTAATGGGGTTCAATTTTAGTAACAAAAGTATTGCTTATAGCCCATTTTCAATATGTTTCGAGGTTCTATTATCATATATAACTTATAAAATAATGCAATATGGACAAGAAAAATGAGTGCCAGATATGTGGCAAGCCCATTAATTTAGAGGAATTTGATGAAACTCGGGAAATCCCTCAACTTATGGCAAGAAAACAAATTTGTTTTCAATGTGCTTTTTGGTTTAATCGATTAGCTTATGATAAAGAGCTTGAGAAAGAGGGTAAAATTGCGGTAATTACTCCAGATTATTCTCACTGGGTAACTAAAATTCCCGGAAATATTCTAATGGTGCCCTCGGCTTTTGGTGGTATTTACCAAACTAAACTCCAACCAGTCAACACACTTGGTGTTATAGATGAAGATAAAGAGAAACTTTTCATCATCCGTTATAATAACATCGCTCACCAAGGTACTATACCGGAGCATCTAAGAGATGCTTTTAAAGTAAACGGAATATTTCTATCCCTACAGGAATACAAAATGCTAGAGGATTACCGGGGCAATGCCTATGAATTTATAAAAGATAAAATAGATAATGCAATAAATAAGAAATAATTTCGTATATTTGCATAAAGAAAAATTCTTAATAAATAAAGATATGAAAAAAGAAAAGAAAGAAATCAAAAAGCTTAAAGAGGGGGATGAGGTTCTCTTCACATTATCTGGAAGACCCATCATTGAGAAAGTTACAGTGGAATCTATTGATAAAAAAGGTGGATTCGCAATGCTCAGTAACCGAGTAAAAGTTGCAAGAACCTTGGGTCCTGATGATACATATCCAAGATTGGATGGGCAAAAGGGGGAAATTCTTCCACTCACCGAAGAAAATGAAAGAGTATTCCTTGCATATAAGGCCTATTTCTCAATTAAGAGAAACATAGAGTTCCTTGACAAGGAGATGAGAAGTATGAAAGATTCGAAAGCTTTCGATATGATGATTGAATTTGATAAGAAGCTTACCAAGATTATTAACAAATACTTCAAAGAACAATGATGACTACGGTATTAGCGATAATTTACTTGGTATGCTTGCCATTCACGGTATTTTTTGTAAGGGCTTGCTTGGATTATTTACCCTATACTCACAAAATACACTCTCTTATTCTATTCGTATCGGTATGGATAGTATTACCTCTATTCCCGATTTACTTATTAGTCAAATACCTAAAATATAGATTACTATGAGATACTTTTTTGACAGAAATGGTAATTATGCTGGATCATCAATGCAAGGGTGGGAGATAATTCTCCTACTCTTATTCCCAGTTGCTCTAATAATCTTCTTCGTATTCTTACCTTTCTTCATATTGTATAAATACAGTTCTAGAGAAGAAGATAAAAAATACGAAGAAGAACATCCAGAAATACTAAAAGTAGATTCTTATATTACCTGCTGGTATCCCTGGCATAGGTATTCTGTTGCATATACCCTGGCTCTGATATTTTGGGTAATTGCTTTTATAATTGGGATATTATCTTAATACCTGTATTAAGTTGGAGCTCCCCAATAAAAGTTCAAATCTAATGGATATTTTTTAGTGGGGTTAAACCTACTGGAGAGTATAGGAGTATCACTGCTAGCAGGGGGAGTTGAAACTTTTGTTTTCCTCCAGAATATAGTCCGGGGTATTGATGCTAGCAGAATAACCAACTTCAATAACCCCGGACAATTTGCCATTTACATACTTACGCTTTTGAGATTGTATTGTCCATCTCTCAGAGTTTCCCTGTCTTATTTCTGCATATACATCTTGGGTAGATCTCCCCCCCTAATTTAAGAACTTTATTTTCCATAATGTTTTTAGATTGATACTGTTTCTCCTGCACTTGGTACTATAAATGACCCCTCTAATGTCCAGGTACCACCTGATCTAGTATATACAGCTACTTTATCTCCAGTAGTACATTCTATTCGAGTACCAGGTTCTGAGTCATTGGCATCGAATGGAATCCTCATAGTTGCAGTACCAGTTGCTGAGATACCCTGTAGATACACCTTATCTGAAGCTGATGTATTCCGTGGCTTAGCTCCCTTGCCAAAGAGAAAGTAGCCTTTACTTGTGGGCAATCCAGAGAGAGTGAATGTTGATGGCTTCTGAATTACTGTTATACTAAGGTTAGCATCCCCACAGGTTAAGAAGATAGACCCTGAACGGTTAGCTTCCGTTTGATTCCCCGATAAAGCGGTCAGGGTTAACAGGTAATAGTTCTCAAGAGTATCAACTGAGGCAATGGATACTGCGCACCAATAGGGAGCACTACCCACATTGGGAGTTTCTGGCTTTTTAGACCCATCACTACCCTTTAAATATGCCATCACAAAAATTATAGCAGTATCACCCTTATTATTACCTAAAGGCAGTGAGTTTGAAACCATTTTTATGTATCCACTATAGGTTACACCAGTCTCTTGAGTTACTGTGAGATTGATTTTGTTACCAGATTCACCCTGGACAAATGTCAGAGTAGTAGACCTTGAGGACCCAGTATTTTCTGAATAGCTAATTTGTACATCGAAGTAACCATCTCCAACGGTAACTCCTCCCCAAACAGCCCAACTTATGGAGGCTGAGCCCAAAGTACAAGAGGGTGTAGAGGTTGAAACTACTTTGCCATTTACCAGTTTCCTTTTGAGGGAAATGATACGGTAGGTTACAGTACCACCCTCTGAAGATACAGTATCTGTACCTGTATCTGTAATTGCACGTGCTAGTTTGAATAATGTTTCTTCCATATCTCTATAAGTTTTTGGTTTATAGAAAGAACTTTGATATTGTAATCTGCCAGAGGGATAGGGTGGATGAGAGCCAGGGATGTTTTATTCTCTGGCTTCTTTGTGTGTTGTGTGAGTATGTGTGGTGTGGGATATCTGGGCATGCCCTTATCATGAAGAGTGATTTTTGTGGGGTACTAAAATATGTAATTTGCCTTCAAGGTACCCCTTAATGCGAAAGCTTCGAAAGTTGTGGTACTAAAAGGGGCGTACGGTTCCGTTAAATTTAACATTTAAAAATAAAAAGTAAGGGACAAACATTTTTATTTGTCCCCTTGTTTTCTAATTATCCATTAAATGATTACTTAAATTCTCTTCAAATGACTCATTTAAACAATAACATAAGTATAGTAAAAAAGTTTTAAAAGAAAATTTTTTATAAATTGCATATTCAATTTCATTTAAATAGTCCATGCTTATTTGTTCAAGCAATAGAAGTTGCTCTTCATTAATTAATTGAAAAGTTTGCACGTCAATAACAGTAGATATTATTCTATGATTTGGTTTTAAAAGAATATAGACTACATATAAAGCACTAACAAAAACAGCTAATAAGATAATAAACAAGATTAATAACATAATAATTTTATTTTTATGATAAGGAGTAATTTACTCCTTATCTGATTTTGTTTTACTTCATTGATTTTTTCACTATTTCGAGACCTTTCATTAATATCGCTTTCTTTTCTTCTTTAGTATTTTCGCTTGCAATTGAAGAAAAAGAAAAATCATTTAAAACATAGACTTGTTTATAAAAGTCTATAAAGCCCTCGATTAGTTTTTTATCTGCATTGTTTGCAATCGTTGAAAGAAAATTGAAAGTTACATTTCTGAACTTTTTGCGTAACGATTTGATTTGCTTTTCGTTTGCTCCCAAAAACAATTCTTTTTTATAAATCTCTGTTTTTGTCCCTAAAGAAGTTTTAAAAAGACCCGCGTTTTTTTCTTTTACAGACTTTAAAACGTCTAAAGCAATTAAACTATTTGCTTTGCTGTTTGCTACTGCTTTTTCTACACTCACTTTGTTAATTTGATTTTTCATAATAAAATGCTTGAAAGTTTTATTATTTATTATTTTTATTACCTTTTCAAATAGACTTTCAAGACTTTTTAAACTATTCTAATAAGGTAGTATTTGTTTCATTTCTGTATTGCAAATATAAGAACTATTTTTTAATCTACAAAATTTTTAGAAAATTATTTTCTTAAAAAGTTTTAATTAAAAATTCATTCAAATATCGTTTTGTTTTTCTCACATTGCAAAGATACGAACTTTATTTTAATCTACAAACATTTTCAAGAAAAATTTTTGAGAAAATGAATAATTTTATTTTCAAAATTATTTTTGTGAAAAATTCATAAAATAGAAAATATTGTGCACTTAATATTTGCACTTAATTTTGGAGGTTCACAAGGAGAATCTTCGCACGCCTTGTAGTGGGCATATATGATATGTATAAGGATATTCCTATATGGCCTATGCCTACCCTCTTGAGAGTGTATTATATACCTGTATATTGATAAGGCCATTAATGGACTAAGGTGATAAAGAATTAAGGCCGATTAGCTATATCCCTATTATTGCCCTCTAATAACCTATTGGGTCCTAATTTAATAAGGCTATATAGGGACTATGGTAAGCCTATAGAGATTAGGATAGCCTATAAGGGCTTACTAAGTTAGCGTAAGTAAAAACCCAGGTACCTAAGTTAGGCCTGGGTTAATTGGTTAGTATTCGCAAAATTCTCGTTCAAGGTATATGTTGAAATCCTTGAAAAGTTTTATACCGGGTATAGGACCATCCTTTTCGTCCCAAATCTCGAATTCGATAAATTGGGTCTCATAGCCTTCTATATCTGAAATAGAGAGAAGATAGTTCTGGCTTGGATCAAATTCTTCAAGGAAAACTTCGATAGTAGCCTTAATCCCAATAGGGTGAGTATTAGTAATGCCTTGTACGATTTGTGTTAATCGGTTTGATAATTCTTCTGTGTTCATAGGTAAGTGAGTTTTAAGTGATTATTATTTTATTTTCTTACTGCAAATATAATATATTATATATGCAATAACCCTAATTACCTTCGTAGGTTATTAAGGGCCTTGAATTATATTTGCCTAAATCCTCGGAGCCATGAATGGAGATTGCCATTTACCTTCCCTACCTATAACTAATATTATATAATACTTAATGGCTCTCGGTAATTTAGGTACCCCTAAATCACAAAATTGTCCTAGAATACAAAAGTTAATGCTAATATAAATACTAAGCAAATAAATTACATACTTACTAGGAATATTACCTAAATATGCCCCTTGAAGGCCTTAAATCCTATAAAACCTTTAGCCCTAATCCCCAACAAATAATTTGCCTTGATTACCAAATCCTATTACCTAATCCCCAACCCAATACTTATTATATAATACATAATATAATAACTTGGTGAAGGTAATCAAGGTAAATTGTGATGGCCATTAATCGACGATGTACTAAAGCTATACTACCTACATACATAGAAGCTACATAACATATCTG